>ENA-OYXX01000524-OYXX01000524.1-human-gut-metagenome-genome-assembly--contig:-NODE-524-length-17649-cov-8.054337_pt1 | contig 17649 bp, 17 predicted proteins | sample MGYA00243976_ERZ653434 | MGnify/ENA primary metagenome ERZ653434 (study PRJEB26926, sample SAMN06165112) | human gut metagenome | biome: ENVO:00009003; feature: ENVO:2100002; material: ENVO:00002003...
ATTCTCCCTTATCAATTCTCAATTATGGAAGTTCTCAAATAATAATTAATAATTAATAACTAATAATTAATAATTAATAAAATGTTTCGCAACACATTTCCTCCGGCTATCCTTGCCGGAATATGTATATCTATCGGATGCGTGGTCAATCTGCGCACAGGCGGCGTGGCCGGAGCCGTGCTCTTCGCATTCGGTCTCACCGCTGTGGTATATTACGGTCTGAAGCTCTACACCGGAACGGCAGGCTTCATCCGCCGCAACGGCGACTGGGGCATGCTTGCCACTGTTTTGGCAGGCAACATCGCAGGTTGTCTGCTCATGGCGCTCATGATACGCTTTGCGCAACCCGACTGCATCGAACCGGCCACGGCCATCACAAACTACCGTCTGGCCAAAGGCGCACTGCCGTGCTTCATGCTCGCCATCGGCTGCGGCTTCATCATGACCACTGCCGTACAGTTTGCACGGCAGGGCAAGATGCTCGCCCTGCTGCTCGGTGTGCCGGTGTTCATCCTTTGCGGCTTCACCCACTCCATCGCCGACGCGTTCTACTTCATGCTCGCACCTGCCGACACCATCTTCTCGCCATCCCTCCTTATTATATATATAGGTGAAGTGGCCGGCAACGGCAGTACTTCTGCTGAATCCGGCTCAAACATCGTTCAAGTGGCCATCGGCAAACTCATGGAGTTGTGCGTACAGCCGCACCAAGCCAAAGTGTCATCCGGCGGAGGAGGTGGAGGAAGCGAAAGCGGCTGGGGTGAGTCACTCCAGATATGCCCCCACCTTTCCGCTTATCTGCAGCAGCGATATCTCGCAGAGCTTGGTGTCGTACTCGGCCGAGAGTATGCGCTCTTCGGCATCGAGCAGGCTCTTTTGCGCCTCGCGCATCTCTATGCCCGACAGGTTGCCGAGCATGTAGCGCTCCATGGCTATCTCGTGGTTCTGCCTCGCCGCAATGAGGTTCTGACGCTCCAGACTCAGCATCTGCAGGTTGTTCTGGTATGCCTGCCAAAGGTTGCTAAGGTCGGCGCGCAGCGCCTGCTCCAGCTGCCCCCTCTCCAGCTGGGCGTTCTGCACGGCTATTTGTGCGTTGCGCCTCTCGCGCCGCCTGTTGCCGTCGAAGAGCCTGAAACCGACCGTCACCCCGAATGTCAGGCCGAGGTTGCTGCGGCTGCTGGCGGCCGTGGCACCATACTTGTTGTAGGTGTATCCGTAGCCCCCGCTCATCCTGACGTAGGGGAAGTCGCGCGCGCAGACCTTCCTGTAGTCGAGCCGCGCCATGGCGTTATTTTGGTCCGCCTTCAGCAGCGAGGCGTTGGCCTTCAGCGTTGCGTCCCACAGTTCCCCGAAGCTCAGGACGGCGCTGACACTGATGAGGCTGTCCCGGACGGTGAACGCCTGATCCACGTCCTCGTTAGCCATCAGCTCGTTCAGGCGTATGCGCGATGTGTGTAGCAGTTCCTGCTGCTTCATGTACTGTGCGCTGTCGGCGTTGAAGTCGACCTTTGCCTGCTGGTAGTCCAGCCTCGAGAAGCTGCCTATGTTGTATCGCTCCTCCACTATGCGCAGGCGCTCCTTTGAGAGCGAGACGGCATAGCGAAAGTTCTTCAGCCTTATGGCATGCTGCACGTAGTTGTAGTACTCGGCGGCGATGTTGGCGATGAGGTCCTCCACGGCTATGCGCGTGTTGGTCTCGCCCTGCCGCTCCAGCTCCCTTAGCCTCTGGTAGGTGGCCGTTATGCCAAAGCCATCGAAGATGGTCCAGTTGAGGACTACCCCGGCGTCCAGGGTCTGGTCGAGCACTCCGCTCTCCTTGATGGTCTCCCCGGTTGCGCGGAGCTTGGTTCCGGTGTCGTCCAGCGTGCCCCTGTATCCTGCCGACAGGTCTATCGTGGGCAGGTATCCGGCATTGGCCTTGGTGGCGTTGTTGCTGCTCACCTGCTGATTGTTCCGCGTGATGCGCAGCGAGTAGTTGTTGAGCAGTCCCTGCTCCAGACAGGACTTCAGGGTGTATGTGGGCACTGGCTGCGCGCTGGCGGCCGTGGCTGCGCCCATTAGTGCTATCGTGATGGATATGGCCTTGCGTATCATCATTCTTTTCTCTTGTTTCTGTTGGTTGATATGTAGCTGTATATGGCGGGCACGATGTACATCGTCAGCAGCGTCGATACGAGCATTCCGCCCACCACTGCCGTGCCCATGGCTATGCGCTGGTTGCAGCCTTCGCCTGTGGCGAGGGCCAGCGGTATCAGCCCAAGCACGGTCGAGGCGCTTGTCATCAGGATGGGGCGCAGTCGCTGCAGTGCCGCGTCCCTTATGGCCTGCGCCTTATCCAGTCCCGCGTCCTGCTTCTGGTTGGCAAACTCCACGATGAGTATCCCGTTCTTCGCCACCAGCCCTATCAGCATGATGATGCCTATCTGGCTGAATATGTTCATCGTGATGTCCCCGAAATACATGAATATCAGCGCCCCGGCGATGGCGAGGGGCACCGTCAGCATGATTACCAGCGGGTCCTTGAAGCTCTCGAACTGGGCGGAGAGTATGAGGTATATGAGCAGTATGGCCAGTATGAAGGCGAACATGAGGCTTGACGAGCTCTCGCTGTACTCCTTGGAGTCGCCGGCGAGGGCCGTGCGGAAAGTGTCGTCCAGCGTCTCCTTCGCTATCTTGTCCATCTCCTTCAGACCCTGCCCTATGGTCTTGCCGTCGGCGAGTCCGGCCGACACTGTTGCCGACACGAAGCGGTTGTAGCGGTAGAGCTTCGGGGGGGCTATGCCGTCCGTCAGCTCTATCAGGTTGTCGAGCTGCACCATATCCCCCTTGTCGCTCCTTATGTAGAGTCCCTTCAGATCGGATGGCTTGTTGCGCTGCTGGCGGTTTATCTCCCCCAGTATCTCGTACTGCTTCCCGTTCATATAGAAGTATCCCATGCGCTGGCCACTGAGCCCGTACTGCAGCGTCTGTGCTATGTTGCGCGTGCTCACGCCCATGATGCTCGCCTTGTCGCGGTTGATGTTGATGCGGGTTTCGGGCTTGCTGAACTTCAGGTCCACGTCCGCCATCTGGAACGTCGGGTTCTCATATACCCTGGCCATGAACTTCGGCAGCACCTCCTGCAGCTTATCTATGTTGGGGGCCTGGAGCACATACTGCACAGGCATACCGCCGCGCCTTCCCCCGAACGACGAGGACTGCTGCACGAAGGAGCGCGCCATGGTCTTCCTCTGCACGGCCTTAGACAGCTTCTCCGCCACCTCCATCTGCGTGTAGTCGCGCTCCTGCATGTCCTTCAGGGTGATGCGCACGTTGCCGCTGCCGCTGGAGACGCGGGCGGTGACGGCCTTGGCGTCGGGCACGATGGAGTCCACAAGACGGTTGATGTCCTCCGTATAGTCGCGGATATACTCGTATGTGACACCCTCGGCCCCGCGGGTGTTGATGCTTATCTGGGAGCGGTCCTCCAGCGGCGCCATCTCCGCCGGTATGTCGCCCCAAAGGTATGCTATGAGGGACACGGTGACCGCTATGACGGGCAGCGCCACCCACCGCCTTCGCAGGAAGGCTGCCAGCGAGCGGCTGTATATGCGGTTCATCCCCTCGAAGAACGGCTCCGTCCTGCGGTAGAACCATCCCTGCCTCTCCCTCTTCACCAGCAACTTGGTGGCCAGCATCGGCGTGAACGTGAGCGCGGCGAATGAGGAGATGACGACGGCACCGGAGACCACGATGCTGAACTCGCGGAACAGGCGGCCTGTCATGCCGTCCATGAACACTATCGGGAAGAACACCGCCACCAGCGTGATTGTGGTGGATATGACGGCGAAGAATATCTCCTTGGCTCCCTCTATGCCAGCCTCCATCGGCGGCATGCCCCTCTCTATGCGCACGTAGATGTTCTCCGTCATGACAATGGCGTCGTCGACCACGAGGCCCACAGCCAGCACCACAGCCAGCAGGGAGAGCACGTTGATGGAGAAGCCCGCCAGATACATGACGAAGAAGGCTCCGATGAGCGACACGGGGATGACGATGCAGGGGACCAGCATGACGCGCCAGTCGCGCAGGAAGAGGAAGATTATGACGATGACAAGGGCGAAGGCCTCATACACCGTCTGCTCCACCTCGCTGATGGAGGCGCGTATGAAGCGGGTGTTGTCGAAGCCGTAGGAATAGCGCACGTCCTCCGGCAGGTCCTTCTGTATCTTCTCCATGCGCTCATATACGGCATCGGCGATCTGGATATGGTTGGCTCCCGGCTGCGGGATGACAACGATGCCCACCATCGGCACGCCGTTCATCTTCATGTAGCTCCTGATGTCGGCCGGGCCGAGTTCGGCCCGGCCGACGTCGCCGAACCGCACGATGCGGTTGCCGTCCTCCTTCAGGATGAGTTTGTTGAACTCCTCCGCGGTGTGCATGAGGCCGAGCGTGCGGATGGTCATCTCAATGGTGTTTCCCTCTATGCTGCCCGAGGGCAGCTCCACGTTCTCCTTGTCCACCGCGGCCTTCACGTCGGTGGGGGTTATGCCGTAGCCGGACATCTTCACCGGGTCGAGCCACAGGCGCATGGAATAGCGCTTCTCCCCCCAAATGCTGACGCTGCTCACGTCGGCTATGGTCTGCAGCTGCTCCTTGACGGTAAGGTCGGCTATCTCACTGAGCTCCAGCAGGGAGCGCTTGTCGCTTTGCAGGGCCACCATGAGTATGGGCATGGCATCGGCATCGGCCTTCGAGACGGTTGGGGGGTCGCAGTCGCGGGGCAGGTAGCGCTGGGCGCGGGATACCTTGTCGCGCACGTCGTTGGCAGCCGTCTCCAAATCGACGGAGAGGTCGAACTCCACCGTTATGCGCGCCGAACCCTGCTGGCTGACGCTGGAGAGGGAGCGGATGCCCGGGATGCCATTGATGTTCTGCTCCAGGGGCTCCGTAATCTGGTTCTCTATGACATCGGCGTTGGCTCCGGGATAGGAGCAGGACACCGAGATGATGGGGTTGTCCACCGATGGATATTCACGGACGCCGAGGTAACTGTACCCGATGAAGCCGAAGAGCAGGATTATCAGGGTCAGCACGGTGGCAAGTATAGGGCGCCGTATGCTTAGTTCGGATATGTTCATTATATAAGCGAGTTGTCAGATATAGTGGAAGGGATATGGGAGGCCGGCGGCACCTATCGCACGTTGTCCAGCGTTACGGGCAGCCCCATGCGCAGCTGCAGCGTGCCGGAGGTGATGACCGTGTCGCCGGCCCTCAGCCCCCTCAGCACCTGCACCTCCGCCTTAGTGCGTATGCCGGCGGTAATCTCCACAGGCTGCGCCTTCCCCGACTTGTAGAGGAAGACCTTGTCCTTGCCCATCTCCGGCACGATGGCCTCCGACGGCACGGCGATGGCGTTGGGTATCTCGTCCTTGTTCAGCCTGATGCTGGCATATCGTCCCGGCAGCACCGCGGCGTTGGCGTTGGGGAACAGCGCGCGTATGGTCAGCGTATGCGTGGTGGGGTCTATCTTCGACTCGCGCGCATAGACTGTGGCGTGGAAGGCGTTCAGCTTCCCCTCGAGCGTGAAGTCCAGCCCCGCACCGATCTTCACGTCGTTGGCGTACCGCTCGGGCACGGCGAACTCTACCTTCAGCGGGGAGAGTTTGGTCAGCTTGGCCACGATGGTGGAGGGGGAGGCATAGGTGCCCACGCTGACCTGCCTCAGGCCGATGACCCCATCGAAGGGGGCACGGAGCTCCGTCTGCGCTATGTTGGACTTTATCAGGTCGATGTCGGCGTTCAGCGTGGCCAGGTCGGTCCTCACCTGCTCGTACGCCTCCTTGCTGACGGCATCCTTCTTAAGCAGCGCGCTCTGGCGGAACACGCGGTCCTTGGCCAGGCTCAGCTGCGACACCAGCCTCTGGAGCTGGGCCTGAAGTGGGCGGTCGTTCACCTTCGCGAGCAGCTGTCCCTTCTTGACGAAGGTGCCCTCCTCGAAGTTTATCTCAACGATCTTGCCCGAAGTCTCGAAGGAGAGGTCCACTTCCTCGTCGGGCAGCAGGCTGCCGCTGATCTGTATCTCGTCCTTCAGATGCTGTGGCCTAACCACCATGGCATTGACGTTAAGCACCTTCTTGCCGCTACGCTTCCCGCCGGCAGACTTGTCAACGGCCGCAAGATCCTTATTCACCTTAGGGAGCCTCGAGTAGATGCCCCCAAGTATCAGTCCGGCACCAATGGATATGATGATGCCCCACTTTACCTTTTTCTTCATATTGCAGAATTAGTATATATATACGATATGACGCAGCAAGGCGCATGGAAGTTTAATGGCATTCCAAATATATTGACGCAGGCCCACAGTCCGCCACCCCACACTAATGGCATAATGGGCAGGCACGGCATCGCGCCCGGCCGCCAATGCTGAACGCATAATGCTGGCTGCCATTCCTATTTTCGTAAAATTAGGAACAAAATTCTGCAACAAAAAAATTACCCTACTGTCCGCCCAACCGACTGAAATACTCGATTATGTCATCCCACGTCTTGAACGTATCGGAACCGAAATCGATGCGCGTGCTCATGAAGTCGGAAGAACCGTTGTCGTCGAGTCCGTCGATGAGATAGTCGCCGTAGAGCAGGTCCTTGCGGTTGGTGAGAATGAGCCGGTTGTACGCCGCCACTCCCAATGTCTCGAATGTCCACTCCTGCATGCGGCGGGCATAACCGGTATCGTTGGTGGGCAGCGACGCCACTATGCGCACATCATAATGCTCCGTCAGCAGGCGGTAAGCCTTCAGCATGCTCGGCAGCGGCCTGCTGTCGCGCCCCATCATCGTCCCTTCTATACATATATATACGATGCCGCGCTGGCGTCCCTCCTGACGGTCGTCAATCCAACGCACCACGGGCAGCACGGAATGTATGAACACCGTGTCGTTCATGCGGTGCTCGCCATGGAAATTGAGCGCATTGCGGTAGTTCGAGGCAAAGAGGTCGCGCGTATGCACAACGGGGTCCTCCAGTCCGAAGAGCCCCCAAACGTGTTCCTGTTCATCGTCGGTAATACCGTCGAAACACTGCGCCGCCACCTCCTGATACTCGGCCTGCAACTGCTTTGTCATCATAAAATCCTTCATTCCATCGCGGCGCGGACTGTAGAACGTCACCTTGCCCAGCATGTTGTGTTTCAATATATCATCGGCAATGCCGAAAGCCGGATTTATCAAAATGCGGTCGTAACCGCGCAACATCTCGGCATACATTCCACCCATCGACGTGCCGATGATAAGGTCGGGACGCTCGTTGTCGCACAGCCCTCGCAACAGGTCCATGGCCTCGGCAGGATGTATAGGCAGGTCGGGGGCTATCACCACGGCTCCCGGCAGCATATCGCGCAACCGCGTCACCGTGCCCGACTGTCCGGAAGAACCGAACCCGTGCACATACATTATCTTCTTGCCCGCCATCAGTTCGGGATATGTCTTGACATAAGCGTTGTCTTTGCTCTGAGTGTTCATTTGGCTTACCTTGTTTTCGATTAATTATATACGACTGCAAAATTAGACAAAATCGCGCTATTTCCTTCACATCAATACAAAGAAAATAAAGGTCTGCCGGAACAACCTGTCAATACTTGATTTTGAAGTAATCCAAAATAGCCTTGTAATTGTCCTGTGCTGTCAGGCAAGTGTCTGTCAGATAGCCCGGAATATGTGTCCACTCATGAAGCCCCCTGTAATAAAACATCTTGAGTTCGTCTGTAATGATAAACGGCACTATGCCGTGACAAAGACACTCCTTGAACATAACCAACCGACCGACACGGCCGTTGCCGTCTTGGAAAGGATGAATTGCCTCAAACCGGTAGTGGAAATCAAGAATGTCGGTAAGTTGGACATCAGCTTTCGACTTGTACTCTTTGAGCAACGACCGCATAGCCGCAGCCACCTTCGACGGTTCTACAGTAGCAACGCCTCCCACCTCATTGGGCAAACGCTTGTATTGCCCAACTGCAAACCATGACTTGGACGCATCTGACGTGCCATACTTCAACAACATATGCAGTTGTTTTATCATACTCTCCGAAAGCGGCTCGGTGGCATGGTCTATGATAAAGTCGATGCACCGGAAGTGGTTGGTTGCCTCGATGATATCATCCACCCTGACGGCCTCATCCGTAACCCCGATGGTGTTGGTTTCAAATATATAGCGCGTCTGCTCCTTTGTCAGACGGCTGCCCTCCATATGATTTGAATTGTATGTAAGGTCTATTTGCGTCCTGTGGTATATGCCACCCTTCTTCTTCCCAATCCGTTGTTCACGCAATATTTTCAGAAGCGGGGAAATCTGCTTTTGGGCATTTCCTCTTTGAGGCAACGGAGTATCAGCGGGAATGTTCCAAGTCTTTCCGACAAGTTGCGCACCATTGATTTTTCCCTGTACGCAATAATTGCGCACAGTCCGCTCGGCTACCCCATGGGCTTCGGCATACTCCCGGACAGAAACGAATTCTTTGTCTATCGGCATGAAATGATGAATTTTATATGCAAAGATACACATTTCTTGCCGATATCGGCAAGAAACTGAAAAGGAAAGTCGCGAATCTCACAGTTTATATATATCTTTGCCAAACAAAAAAAGTATTTGCCTGCAAAGAAACAACACCTTTGCAAGCCGAGCATTAACAGATTTGCAAGCCAAATGAACGTATCCATGACAGCAAAGAAACAACCACGGACAAAAGAGCAACTCACGCTCTTCTACAAAGACCACGCCACATCGCTCACCACACAGATAGCGGCACTGAACCTCCGCAACCGCATTTTCCTTACCGCCGAGCTTACCACATTCATCGCGGCCATAGGTTTCATCGTGGCCTACACCGTATACGGGAAACTGTGGCTGACGGCCATGGCGGCACTGATGGCCGTGGCATACATCGCGGCAAGGCGGATGGACGTTACCAACAGCGAGCGCATAGCCCTGCTGACCGCCCGCCGCACCACTTACGAGAACGAGCTGAAATATCTCGGCGGCGACTTCTCGCCATTCGATGACGGGCGGCGGTATTCCGACCCACAGCATCCGTTCACATTCGACATGGACATCTTCGGGCCACAGTCGCTCTTCAACCGTATCAACCGCACCGTGACCACAGGAGGAAGCAACGAGCTTGCCCGACGGCTTTCTTTCCTGCCCACCGATGAAATGGGGAAAAATAAGGCCGAAATGTTGCCGCAAAATGCAAAAACACCCCATTTCATCGAACATATAAAGCAACAGCACGACAAGATAAACCGTATGGCGGCAGACGAAGAGATGCGCACGAGATTCGTTTCATGCAGGCACGACACCCCAACAGACACCGGTGCCGTACTGCAGGCCATCAGCGACGTGCGACGCATAAAACTGCCCGCATGGGCCTCATCGCAAACGGCACTCGCCATGGCATGGCTCTCGCTCGGCGGATTCCTCGCCACAACGCTGCTCTCCGTATTCACTTCCATGACATCGAGCATACCCACCGTATGGGGCACCATGCACCTGTTCGTACTTCTCATGATATGCAACAAGCCGCTGCGTGCCGTAGACAAGACCGCCGGCCGCCTGCACAACGAGTTGAAGGCCTACGCCGAACTCGTCGACATACTGCTGTCCGACGGAAAAAACACCGATGGAACGGGCGGTTTTGCCGGTCAGGACAATCAGGATATAGGGGATGTAAGACAGGCCTTCAGCTCCCTGCGACGCATACTCGACGGCTACGACCGCCGCGGCAATGTGCTCGGCATGATTCTCGTCAATGTATTCCTACTCAACGACTTCTTCCTTGTGAGGCGTTTCAGCCGCTGGCAGCAGTGCCATACCGGCACCATCCTCCGCTGCATCGGCGAGGTCAGCAACATCGACGCACTGATATCCATGGCCACATTCCGCTTCAACGAGCCGCAGGCCGGCAGCGCCGAAGTGGTGGAGGCCGACGGAGTGGTGTACGAAGCCCGCGGACTGTGGCACCCGTTCATAGGCGACCGGGCTGTGCGCAACGACTTCAGCATAGCCAACTCGCACTATTACATCGTCACAGGTGCCAATATGGCGGGCAAGAGCACATTCCTGCGTTCGCTCGGCGTGAACTATATATTGGCCATGAACGGCATGCCTGTGTTTGCCGAGGGGCTGAAGGTGTCGCTGTTCTCGCTTTTCTCAAGCATGCGCACCAGCGACGACCTGGCTCACGGCATAAGCTACTTCAACGCCGAACTGCTGCGGCTGCGCAGCCTCATCGCCCACTGCCACCGGCACAGCCACACGCTCATCATCCTCGACGAGATACTGAAAGGCACCAACTCGCTCGACAAACTGAACGGTTCGCGCATGTTTCTCGACGCCATCTCGCGCCTGCCGGTGACGGGCGTCATCGCCACCCACGACCTCGAGCTGTCACGAATGGCCGACGAACGGCCCGACCGCTTTTCCAACCGGTGCTTCGAAATACAGCTTGCCGACAAAATAACGTACACATATAAGATTACGCCGGGTGTGGCCCGCAACCAGAACGCCACTCATCTGCTGAAGAAAATAATCGAGGAGGTGTGAAGATATCTCGTTTTTATTGTGTACTTTTGCAACGATATAAACCATTTTTCACATGAGCATGACACTCAAACAACTTGATTTCACGACATACTGCATAGGAAGCCTTGCCGAACATCTGCAAATGAATCAGCTCACGATTTATCAGAAGTTGAAAGAATCCGGCATACTCACAGGATATATAATACCCGCTTATGATGTGCTCCACACTTACAGCGGCAATTATATTGTTGATGACCTCGTATCGTGCATGAAAGAGAAAGGAGTATTGTGATGGTTGTTTATCATGCTTCATATACAAAAATAAAATACCCGGATGTTTCTTTTTCAAGAGATTCGCTTGACTTCGGGAAAGGATTTTATGTCACCACAATACGTGAACAGGCCATAAAATATGCTGAAAAATTTAAGTTACGCGGCAAGAAAGCCATATTAAACACGTATGAACTTGATGACCAATGGAGAACTGGTCGCACAAAATCTTTTGATTCATATAATGAAGAATGGCTCGATTTTGTTGCCACCAACAGAAGCGGACAGGAAACAGAACTGTATGACGCCGTAGAAGGAGGAATCGCCAATGACAAAGTATTTCGTACTCTCGACCTGTATTTTGCCGGTGACATTGGTAAAAAAGAGGCATTAAGCAGACTTGTATACGAAAAGCCCAACAACCAGATTTGCCTTCTTAATCAGGCATTTATAGACAAACGCCTCACTTTCCTTACATCAGAAGAGTTATAGACATGGATGGGAAACAGACCATATTGCAAATGAAATATGCACGCATCATTGCCGGCATCGCCGAGAAACAAAGCATAAGTCTTGAAGAGGCCATGGATCGCTTCTTTCATTCCGTCACTTTCCAGATGATAAACAACGGCATAGCCGATCTTCACTGCCGGAGCGACAGGTATCTTGTAGACGAATTCTGCATAGAATGGGAAGAAAGCAGACACGACAGTTAAACGAAGACAATTTGCACATTCAACATAAAAAACAATAAAGCAAACACATCATGACAAAAAGACTGAAACCGGGTTCGCTCTGCATCCACTCGGGATGGCGACCCAAAAACGGCGAACCCATAGAGCTGCCCATCGTGCAGTGCACCACCTTCAAGTATGACAACACCGAAGAGATGGCCATGCTCTTCGACCTGAAGAAAGAAGGCTACTTCTACACACGCCTGCAAAACCCCACCAGCGACGCCGTGGCATCAAAGATTGCCGCACTGGAAGGCGGTGTGGGCGCCATGCTGACATCGAGCGGACAGGCAGCCAACTTCTACGCCGTGTTCAACATCTGCGAGGCGGGCAGCCACATCGTGGCTTCGAGCGAGATTTACGGCGGCACATACAACCTCTTCGGGGTGACACTCCGCAAACTCGGTATCGAGTGCACCTTCGTCAATCCGGAAGCCACGGAAGAGGAGATACAGCAGGCTTTCCGCCCGAACACGCGCGCACTCTTCGGCGAAACGATTTCCAATCCCGGCTGCCGTGTGCTCGACATAGAGAAGTTTGCACGTCTGGCACACCGCAACGGCGTGCCACTCATTGTAGACAACACCTTCGCCACTCCCGTAAACTGCCGCCCGTTTGAGTGGGGAGCCGACATCGTAACCCACTCCACAACAAAATATATGGACGGCCACGCCACTCAGGTGGGCGGATGTGTAGTTGACAGCGGCAACTTCGACTGGGACGCCCACGCCGACAAATATCCCGGACTGTGCACCCCCGACGAATCATATCACGGACTGACCTACACCAAGTCGTTCGGCCGGATGGCATACATGACCAAGCTCGTGGCACAGCTCATGCGCGACCTCGGTTCCACACCGGCTCCGCAGAACGCCTTCCTGCTCAATCTCGGACTCGAGACGCTTGCCCTGCGCATGCGCCAGCACTGTGCCAACGCGCAGCAGGTGGCCGAGTTTTTGGCAGCCGACGACCGTGTAGCATGGGTACGCTACCCCGGTCTGGCAACAGACACCAACCACGCTCTGGCCCAAAAATACCTGCCCGACGGCAGCTGCGGCGTAATGGCCTTCGGACTGAAAGGCGACCGCGACACCGCCGTACGCTTCATGGATTCGCTCGAAATGATAAACATCGTGACCCACGTGGCCGACTTGCGCACCTGCGTGCTGCATCCCGCCAGCCACACCCACCGCCAGCTCTCTGACGAACAACTGCGTGAGGCCGGCGTTGCGCCCGACCTCATCCGCCTCTCCGTAGGCATAGAGGACGTGGAAGACATCATCGACGACCTGCGTCAGGCACTCGATAAAATCCGGTAACACCGTTGTACGGCATGTCCCGGCACAGACGCGGAGCGCATGCCGTACAACTGTTTCAAACATAAAACATTACAACACATAATTATAAAACATACCGACATGAGACGCATATTATTATTTATCGCACTGCTAACCGGCACCGTCACATTCGCCCAAAACGAAAAAAACGTTGTAATCAAGGGCGGGACTATAATTCCCATGCAATCTACAAAAACCGTAAAGGCTGCCGACGTGGAAGTGGGGCAAACCGTCAACTTTCAGGTGACACAGGATATTTTCATCGACGGAACTTGTGTCATTCCGCGCGGCACAATGGTAAAAGGGAATGTAACAGAAGCCAAAAAGAGTTCGATAGCGGGAACAAAGGGACGTCTGAAAATCAACATCAACCACCTCTACCTGCCGTCGGGCGACCCGATTTTCTTTACCGACACCAATATAAACATCTGCGGCGACAACCGCACCCCGATGGCCGTTGTCATGGGAGTCTTCTTATGGCCGTGCATATTCATCCCCGGCACCAAGACGGTCATGCCCGAAGGATATGAAGTATTGGCTACCGTAGCGGCCAACACCCGCATTTCCGTTGAATAAAAACAATTCAACGCACATGTCGTATTAACTAACCCAACATGGCAAGAAAAAGATACAGATGGACAAGAAAAGATCTTGGCCCTGATTAAATCAAACCCATATATAAGCGTCTCATCTATAGCGGAGGTTGTGGTATGTCTGTTAAAACTACAAGAAAAAAGAATGTGGAGTAAGTATATTAAACAATAGTAAATATGCAAGACTTTGCTGCAATAGATTTCGAGACAGCCAACAACGAACGTTCATCAGTCTGTTCCGTTGGCATCGTCATTGTTCGCAATGGCGAGATAGTGGATTCGTTCTACTCGCTCATCAAGCCCGAACCGGAATATTACAACTACTGGTGCAGCCAGGTGCATGGCTTAAGTTGTAAAGATACCGATGAATCCCCGGTCTTTCCGGATGTATGGAAACAGATTGAGCCATTGATTGAGGGTCTCCCCTTGGTTGCCCACAACAAGGCATTCGACGAGAGTTGCTTGAAAGCCGTGTTCCGTGTTTATCAGATGGACTACCCGGACTACAAGTTTCATTGCACTTGTATGGCTTCACGCCGCAAGCTCCCGAAGTTGCCCAACCACCAGCTTCACACCGTTGCCGCCGCCTGCGGCTACCGGTTAGAGAATCATCACCATGCGCTTGCTGACGCGGAGGCTTGTGCATGGATTGCAAGAGAAATATTATAATATATAGTAATACATTATGATTGGCAGTATTATTGGAGACATTGCAGGTAGTGTGTATGAGTTCACTCCTCACAAATCAAAGGATTTCGATTTCTTTGGTCCGGATAAAAGTTACACAGATGACAGCATTCTGACTGTCGCCACAGCCGATTGGCTTTTACATGGAGGCGAGGCCGGACATTACTATAGCAGATACGGGAACGAGTACCCTTGGCCGATGGGTGGATATGGAGATGGTTTTCAATTGTGGCTCGTCCGCACAATACGGCAACAAGATTTTCGACCGTATAATAGTTGCGGAAATGGCTCTGCCATGCGTGTCGGCCCTGTGGGATGGGCTTTCGACACAAAGGAAGAGGTTCTTGCGATGGCGAAAAGGAGTGCTGAGTGCACGCACAATCACCCGGAAGGAATTAAAGGCGCGCAGGCGACAGCCTTGGCGATAATGATGGCAAGAAAAGGGTATGCCAAGGAAGACATACGCTCTGAGATAGAAAAATGCTTTGGATATAATCTTCGTTTCTCCTGTGATGAAATCAGGCCCACCTATACATGGGGAGGAACATGCCAGAACAGTGTGCCACAGGCCATAGTCGCATTTCTTGACGGTGAGAGCTTAGAAGATTCCATCCGGAATGCAATATCCATAGGAGGTGACAGCGATACCATCGGATGTATCACAGGAAGTATCGCAGAAGCATTTTTCGGCGTACCTGAAGAACTTGGAAATCAGGCAATGAGCTATCTCCCAACAGAGTTTCTTGATATAATCACTGAGTTTGAGTACAGGTATGGGAAAAACAGGATTTAAAAGTAATAACGATGAAAGGCTTGCAAAAATAATAAATTATTTCATAATAACAATCTTGGAAATACATTATTTTCAAAAGCCAGGCTGTTTTTCTTACCGCGGCACAACATTATTCATCAAAAAAAGAGGCTGTATAAAAACTAAGTTCATATATATGGTAGAGACATGTAACCATTGTGACACAGTCCCCTTGCCACCATACAAAACCGCAGGAGCACAAATGCCGGCCCTCACATTGCGTCATCCGGGGTTGACACACCATAGTGAGGCAGTTCCTCCGCCGCCATAATCGGGGGCTCTTCGGGAGCGGTGTAAACGCGGGCGCGGTCATTCAGGTATATGCGGTTGAGGGTGTAGGCCAACGACTCCAGCGTCTGTTCCCTCTGCCGCGGCTTGAGCTGACACTCCCACACAGTTATGCAGTGCCACCCCATACGGGCCAGTTGGCGCTGCTCGGCAATGTCACGAGCCTTGTTGACCCGTATCTTGGCAGACCAGAACGCAACGTTGGTCTGGGGCAACTTGAAATAACGGCAACCCTCATGGCCATGCCAGAAACATCCGTTCACAAAGATTACCGTCCGGTATTTGCGCAACACAAGGTCGGGATGGCCCGGCAGCCGCGGATGGTTGAGCCGGTAACGGAATCCGCGACTGAACAGAAACTTCCGCACCAGCACCTCCGGTTTGGTGTTTTTGCTGCGGATAGACGCCATGCAGCGATGCCGTTGTTCTTTGGTCAGCTTGTCCATCAATCAGTTTTCGTTCGTTAAACACTTGTCTGCAACGCATGCAAAATTAAGCACGAAGCGACAAATGCCCAAATGTTTCGACAAGTATTTCACTCCGGCCATCCGTTTTTCCCTTGTTATCCACAAGGCCCGCACTCCGCCGCCACGCAGGGGCTACAAACCGGGAGAGAACATGCTGGGATAAAAATGGTAAACGGGAATGTAACAGAAGCCAAAAAGAGTTCGATAACGGGAACCAAGGGACGCTTGAAAATCAACATCAACCACCTCTACCTGCCGTCGGGCGACCCGATTTTATTTACCGATACCAATATAAGCATCTGCAGCGACAACCGCACCCCCATGGCCGTTGTCATGGGAGTCTTCTTATGGCCGTGCATATTCATCCCCGGCACCAAGACGGTCATGCCCGAAGGATATGAAGTATTGGCTACCGTAGCGGCCAACACCCGCATTTCCGTTGAATAAAACCGGGTGTATTTCTTTTTCGATTGTCCCTATCTTACAGTTGAGTGCTCCAAAGTGGTTCATCTTGCCAGTTGCCAGATGGGAATCCCAATGCACAAAGGTCAACCTCGGGATATTCGGCGAAAAGGGACAGCATCTTGGCAAGCATGTCATTGCAAGGAGAAATGATGTCAAGAAAATACTTGATGATGCACATATCAAAGTAGATTCTGAGTGTATCTGTAGGCAGGTTTATCCATGGACCAACGATAATGTTTGGTATCATTGGCTGCAATGTGTTCCGTTTGTTCCAAATGCGTGCATGGTGGCAACATAGATTTCGAGTCAACGTGACAATTGTCATCCACGACTCGAATGGGGCTATCTGCAAGTGGAAAGATTGGGATACGCGCTTCTTAATCTTCTTATTCTTTATATTGGAGTAAATGTTAGTCATTACTCCCAAAGGCAGTATTTCCGACAGCATCCATGCAGGAGGATACTGGTTGGAATAAGTTTCCCTAAAATGCGTGATGAATTCCTCTTTAGAGTGGTTCAACTCATCTTCTATGAGACGAATGGTCCTGTTGTACTTCACTGGATTGGAGAAATTGCAGGGAGTGGTCATCCAAAAAGGATCATTTGTAACCTCGCACCCATGCTTTACAATCGCACTGCGCACTGCCACCTCTATCTTCTCTATCTCATTGAATAGGAGGAAACGTAGTTTCTTGTCAAAACGATACAGCATCATCACCTTGTCGAAGGTAGCTCCTCGTTTATAAAGATGCAGGTCTTTGGGAATTCGAAGGAGAGGATACATGTATGCCGACAAACGATAATAACCGATGTGTGTAAGGTAATGCCTGGCCTTGCTTACGTCAAGTATGGACAATCCTCTTGACTGAAGCAAAGCTATCAAATCGCTTTCTTCTATATATGCTTTGCTGAATGGAATTCTTTTTGCCATGGATATATATAAAAACGACCCGCACATTTGAGCATCGTTGAGAGGCTTGGCGGGTTCTGGTGTTGCAAAGTTAAGACATTAATTTGGATTGTGCAAATAATTTGAGGGAAAAGAGCGAACTTAATGGTTGAAATTAATAGTTTTTCTTACCGCGTCACAACATTATCCATCAAGAAAAAAAGGCTGTATCAAAATTAAGTTCATACATGTGTTCCCACCATGCGGACATGTAACAGCCCCTTTGCCACCATACAAAAACCGCAGAAGCACAAACACCGGCTCTCACATCGCGTCATCCGGGGTTGACACACCATAATGAGGCAGGTCCTCCGCCGCCATCATCGGGGGCTCTTCGGGAGCGGTGTAAACGCGGGCGCGGTCATTCAGATTTTAGAGTGATTGATAAGTAATACGTTCCCCCGATATCGTATCAATGGTAGGGTCATAGTCTTCTATGTTGCTATCCAAATAATTGGGTGATATTTGTTTTTAATTAACCATTC
>ENA-OYXX01000527-OYXX01000527.1-human-gut-metagenome-genome-assembly--contig:-NODE-527-length-17594-cov-8.395119_pt1 | contig 17594 bp, 16 predicted proteins | sample MGYA00243976_ERZ653434 | MGnify/ENA primary metagenome ERZ653434 (study PRJEB26926, sample SAMN06165112) | human gut metagenome | biome: ENVO:00009003; feature: ENVO:2100002; material: ENVO:00002003...
CGAGATCTAGTACGGTCTCGTGGGCTCGGAGATGTGTATAAGAGACAGCAAGTATGTTGCCTATATCAAATGAATTTTGTACACAAAAAAGATTTAATTAATAATTGCTTATGAAAAATTCTTTTCAAAAGTTCTATTCTATGATATTTGTCATGTCAATCATTAACCTGTTTTCCTCGTGTCATAAAGACAACGATGATTTGCAATCCATGACTGGGACGGTGTGGATTCACCAATTCACACCGGAGGATCATATTGTAGACGGCTCTGCTGCCGCTCTGTATTTTGGTAAAGAAAAGGTCGAATATTATGCACTTGATGCCAATCTAAAGGTTCTGAGACTAATCAACTCTTTAGATTATCAGGTTAAGGAGCAAACAATCGTCATAGGTATAAAAGAAGGCACATTAAACGACAATACCTTATACTTTGATGGTGTAATCTATTATCGTACAAGCAAAAACATAACAGATATATTAACTCATTAACTATTTGATTTCAGTATGAAAAAGATTCTATTGACATTGCTTCTCGCCCTGCCATTCTGCATGGCGACGAAAGCGCAAGATTTCAGAATGGGAGTGACTGGAGGTTACAATCTCAGTTCTCTGAGTGGTTACAAATCGCAATCCGGTTTCCATGTCGGTGTAAAAGGAGAGTTGGGACTTCCGCAGGTGACAAAAGGTCTGTATATGGATTTCGGGCTGATGCTCTCTTCGCATGGATGGAAGAGTCCGGGATACTACTACAACGGAATTTATACCTCTTCTGCCGAAGACAAGCCGGACAAGCCAACATCAGGCTTTACAGCAGACAATAAATGTACTCCTTATTATCTGAATATTCCCCTCCACATCGGCTACAAGTTTTCCGTAGGACGGAACGTCAGCCTGTTCGTCAACGCCGGACCGTATTTTAACATCGGTCTGTTTGGCAAGGCAAAGGAAACCATTACTCCCGACAAGGGAACAGCCACGACAAAGGAGACGGCTGGCAACGTGTTCAGCGACAAGATGCTCAACCGCTTCGATTGGGGATTGGGCTTCCGTGCCGGAACGGAGATTGCCCGCCACGTCCAGTTTTCCATCGGGTATGATTGGGGCATGAAGAATGTAAACAAGACGGGGGTGGACAGCAAGAACAGGACATTCGTGGCATCCTGCGCCTATATGTTCTGAGAAAAGCAAATTTATAGTAAAAAAACAATTTAAATTTATCATTTATGAAAAAGTTTTTATTTTTGATATCATTGATTGTCTGCATGGCCTCATGTAACAACGATGATTTAGAACCGGTGGAAACTGGTATCCCGAACCAAACGCAGCAAGTCTCGTTTAAGATTTCACCAGAAGAAGCCAAAACGGAACTTGGTGATTTCTTAGAGCAGTTAAACTCATCGGATACAAAAACGAGGAGTATAGAGCATTTGGAAATAGCGGATGTGTTTCCCATTCGTAAAAGCGTGCATACGCGAGCTGCCTCGTCAGACGAACCTAACAGTGAGGATGTGGGGATAGACACATTAATGTATGCCATAAATTTCCTTGACAATAAAGGCTTTGCACTGGTGGCTGCCGATAAAAGGACTACACCGATTCTTGCGGTAATTGATGAAGGCTCATTTTCTGTAGACAGTTTGCGAGAAGGTACAGATGAAGGATTCTTATCTTTTGTGGATGATGCTATACAGATGGAACTTAAAGACATTGAGGAATATGAGGATAAACCTGTCTCCAGAACCCTCGTCACAAACGGTTATACTATCAATTCTTATTATAAGCCAATACTTCATACAAGATGGACGCAGGATGGTGTTTATGGGAAATACTGTCCCAATAGTATTGCCGGGTGTGCGATAATTGCAACTGCGCAAATATTATCTCATTTCCAAACAGTCGGGCAAGTCAATTGGTCTTATAATGGAACTGGAGGAAGTGCAATTCTTCATTGGGACAGGATTATTTCAGATTGCGACAAACATTATGGCAGACTAACCTCTTCTGATTGTTATGCCTCAGGAGATGAAATTGCGCACCTTGTCCGTTATCTTGGAATAGCTCTTGGCGCGAACTATAAAAAAGGTTCAACAGGATGTGGAGAATCCAAAGCCATAGACTGGTTTAACAAATGGGGAGGATTAAAGGCATCCAAATTGAAAGATTACAATGAAACGAATATTGTCAATGCGATTAAAGGTGGGAATCCTGTGTATGCAAGAGGAAACTCCGGTAAAAAGAAAGTCCTTGGTATTCGTGTGGGATGGAAAGGCGGACACGCTTGGGTTTATGACGGTATGCTTACTGCGTCTAAAGACAACAAAACAAATACATTCATTCATTGTAACTGGGGATGGAATGGACGAAACAATGGCTATTACATAAGCAAGGCATTTAACACTAATGCAGGAGCCATAATATACGATAATGCAGGAGAATATCAATCATCAGGCACCTCAAATTATAAATATCATTTACAATATTCAATAGTAAACCGATGACAAAACAATTGATTCTAATAATGTGGCTCTTTTTGCTGCTGGGGTTACAGTCTTGTGGTAATGAAGATGAGAAATTCGAAAACATCGAGTTTAAGACAACAGGTGTAACCCTGTCTCCCCTCACCAATGGAATTTCTTATTATGGGGAGATTGACCATGCAGGAGGAGAAATAACTTTTACCGCTATAGGTAAGAATGCAGACAACGGATTTCTTTCTCAATTCAAAATGGGGGACTATCTTTATGAAATTACCGATACCGATTTAAAACGGCAATTGCCCTATACTATTTGCGAAAAAGAATGGGGCAAAATAGAAATTTTATCGGCATCGCCTCATGTAACCCGTATAGTTCTCTTTGAAAACCAAACCCATAATAGCATTAGCTACGAACTGACGTTTGGTGGAGCATATAAAACCTCACATGTGTTTTTAACCCAATTAAAGAAGGAATAAATCAAGGTAATGACGTATTGATTTAACAATAATGACGTGGACTGTAAACACAGGACGTTGTGGCATCCTGTGCTTATATGTTCTAAAAAAGAATATAAAGTTTATGCTGTTTAATGGTATCATTATGTGGAAACAGAAAATGAAAATCTGTAACATCAATTTGATGGCATACAATGTGGCTTTTGCAACCATGATGATGTTGTCCTTTTGCTCTCAGTTGTACGGGCAAGAAAATTCTACGCATTCTTTCGACTGTACAAAACTGACTGTACCGGATATAGACACAACCAAGCTGTCGATTTCTGAATATGGGAAGCCGTTTCTGTCTCCACATTTTGATACCATTCCTAAGATGCCTGAAATGCTTTTTGACTTTTGTCCTGATTACACATTGAGCTTTCCTGTAGATTGTTCACCTTTGCATAAAGGCGAATACGGTGTAGGTGGAGTTATTCATCGGTTTGACAAGGTGGACATACTGGGGCGTGGCTGGCAGGAAAACATCATAGGAGTCGGAGTGGCGAACTATGCTGAAGTTAAAACTGTGTATGCTCCAAACAACAAATGGAAATCGGGGCTGTGGCTCTACGCACAAAAACTGAATATTCCCCGTTCGGGTAGCAACACTTTCGGAATTGGCACTGATGTTTCCTATCAAATCCATCCCCAAGCATCGTTCCATCTTTTTGGTACATATTACCGCACTTACTTTCCGGGAGTAGAACCGATGAAGAAGCTGGACGGCTACCATTATGGCGGTTATCTCTCATTCGATTTGGCAGAACGGTGGGCAATGGATGTGGGCATGAGAAGCTATGGCGGAAATGGGTCTCACCAGCAATGGACTGTACCGATAATACGTCCGTCGTATAAGCATAACGGGCGCGAAATAAACGCGGATTTTGGTGGAATGTTCCAGCAAATCGTGAAAGGTCTATTCTTTAATCATTGACAATATGAAACAGGAAAAAAGCAAAATAACGACTGTTGCTATATGGATTCTGCTATGCGGATGGATGATGTGCATGAGCTCATGCGGAAGTCTGCTTTATAATCCATCCAACAAAGCGGAACAAGTGACAGTGACCATTAAACAGCCTATCAAATAGGCTTAAACCATAAGAAAAAGGATGAGAAATATTGCAACAATAATTTTAATCTGCTTTCTCTCTTTTCCCGCCTTTGGGCAAGAAACAGAAAGTTCGCACAAAGATAAAACAAATAAGAGCATCTATTTGGAACTATTGGGCGCTTCAAATATGATTGGTGTTTCTTATGACACAAGAATAAAGCCCGGTTCAGCTTTCGGCTATCGTGCCGGAATATCCTACTTTTATGGGACGAACTACAATTCCAATGAAGGACATGGTTTTTCCGTGCCATTGGAGTTTAATTGCATTTTAGGTAAACGGCGCAACAAGTTTGAAGCCGGAACTGGCATCAATATGGGGCTGTATTCCATAAAGGAAACTTATTGGGTTAACAGCGAGGGAAATGTCAGCATTATCGAACCGGTTACTCAGACAGTTGAATCACGGAATACTTTCGGATACTATATCTTTTTTAATATCGGATACCGCTATCAACGGGAAAGTGGTTTTATGTTCCGTGCCGGCATCAGTCCTTCATTCAATTTTGGAGACAAATACGGATTGCGTAAAACCCCACTATTGTATCCTTATCTGAGTTTTGGCTATACTTTCAAATAACGTCAATAGTTCAAAATGGAGAATCCGCTTTCTTTGAGACTTATAAAAGAAGAACAAGAGTCATCAGAAAAACTGTTGGAACTTCTGGTGTCATCAACGCATTCTCCCAAAGGCAGATTTTCAAAAGAGGACAGTTACATTATGCTGAAAAGAAAGATGGAAACAACAAAAAAAGAAAACACCGTGAAGCTGGTATTGCCTTTTCCCCATTTCTTGTGGATGCTTGGCACCGGCACCGGCATCTACAAAGAAAAAGCAGTGCTGCATGAGCCGCAAACGGAACAAGAAAATATAAACAGAGAACATACAAATTATGAAGAAGAAAAATGATGCAGATATGCTGGCCGCTATAGTCCGGGCATCAAACCGTCATGCCATGCGCCCGGCACTGGTTATTGACGACCGGATTTATACCTATCAAGAATTGTTCGGATTGGCAGGAAGCATTTGTGAAACGCTGAGAAATCTCAAAGAAGACATCATCGGCATCACGGCTGAAAACCGTATGGAAACCTACGCATCCATTTTGGCGGTGCTGCTTTCCGGAAAAACATACGTCATGTTGCATCCCGATTATCCGGCAGAACGCAACTGTCGGATAGCCCGGCAATCCGGCATCGGCCTGTTGCTTTACAGTGGAGAGAACGGCGATATACTCCCTCCTGACATCAGTGCCGGACGGGTGTGTCTCTCCTCACACCGGCAAACTTCGCATTCCGGCGTGGTGACGTATGACGTTAATCCCGATGTGCCGGCTTACATCATCTTCACGTCAGGAAGTACAGGCGAACCCAAAGGCGTTCCTGTCTCCCGGAGGAACTTGAATGCTTTCTACAAGGCTTATCGCGCTTTAGGATGGGAATTGGACGAAAACGACCGTATGCTTCAGATGTTCGAACTGACATTCGATGTCTCAGTCGTCTCGTTCCTTTATCCCCTCACCCTTGGGGCGTGTGTCTATGCTGTTCCGCAGAAAGGAATGAAATACCTGAACGTACTGGATATCATGGAACGCCATCGCCTTACGTTTGCGGCAGTGGCACCTTCCGTACTTCGGCTGTCACGTCCTTATTTCGGGGAAATCAGTTTCCCGGACTTACGCTATCTCATCGTCACAGCCGAAGCCACTGACGTGAATCTGCTTGATGAATTTCGCCCTTGCATACCCAATGCCACGGTAATCAACCTCTACGGACCGACCGAAGCCACCATCTACTGCACGTCGTATGTTATCCCGGCTGAAGGAGCCAAACACCATAACGGCATGGCGGCAATCGGGAAGCCTTTTCCGGGCATGGACTACATGATTACATCCCCATCGGGCAAGCAGCTTCCAGCCGGAGAGACCGGTGAATTGTGGATTGCCGGACCGCAACTCATGCGCGGATATTGGCGTGCCCCCGAAAAGACGGCCGGATGTTTTGGTACGGCTCCCTCTGGAAAACTCTATTACCGTACCGGAGACCTCTGTCAAGCTGATGCTGACGGGGATATTATTTATTGCGGCCGTAAAGACACGCAGGTAAAGATACAAGGTTTCAGAATAGAATTGGGTGAGATTGAATACCACGTTAAAGCGTTTTACAAACATGGCTGTAACGCTGTAGTATTGCCGGTTTATGCTACGGACGGAAGTTGCGAACTGCACCTTGCCGTAGAAAAGGAGGCAGAGGATGCGGAAAGCCTCGAACGGTATATGCAAAGCCATCTGCCGCCCTATATGTTGCCCCGGCGCATCCACTTCATCCCTTGTTTCCCACAAAACAACAGCAACAAAATTGACCGGAACCAACTATTAAAGTACATCACTCAATAAATAAACAATCAAGTATATGGATACAACAGAATTATTGGAGATACTGAACGGAATATTCAGAAAAGTGTTAAAGAGAGACGACATCACATTGACCGAAAGCACCACTGCCCACGATGTGGACGGATGGGATTCGCTGACCAATATGGTACTAATCACTGAGATAGAGAATAAGTTCGGTGTGCGTTTCTCGTTCCGCGAGATAGTGAAACTGAAAAATGTGGGCGACCTTTGCCATACCATCAAGAATAAAGCCAAATAGGAATAGGAGGAAAAAGTAATGTCATTCATTTCCCTTGAATTTGTCCTGCTGTTCCTGCTCTGTTTCACATCATACCATTTTGTCAGTGATAAAGGACGGAAGTTTGTTCTGCTTGCGGCAAGCGGAGTTTTCATCGGATACTTCAATCCCGCATTCCTTGTTACGGCACTGGTTGTAAGCCTTTTCACATACGGCGCAGCGATACTTATTGAGCAAGCCCGTGAGAAAGGAAGAGGTTCCCGTTTGATTTACTGGGGCGGCATATCCTGTCTTGTCCTCTGCTGGATTGGTTTCAGGTATGCCAACCGGCTAACCGGAGACTCAGGTTTTATTTTCCCATTGGGAATGTCTTTCTATACATTCCAGGCCATCGGTTACTTGACGGAAGTCTATTGGGAGGAAGAAAAGGCGGAACGCCGTCCGATAGATTTCCTGCTTTACATGCTTCTGTTCATGAAGTTCTTGTCAGGTCCCATTGAGCGGTCTGCCGATTTGCTTCCGCAAGTCCGAAAACTCTCTCCGGCATCCTATGCCATGATGACTTATGGCTTGAAACTGATTGTGGTGGGATTGGTGAAAAAATTGGTGCTTGCCGACCATATAGCACCCTATATTGACGGTGTGTTCAGTTCGATGCACACCGCATCGGGTGTACAACTGCTTATGGCATGCATTCTTTATCCCATCGAACTTTATGCCGATTTCTCCGGCTACACGGACATGGCGATTGGAATAGGAATGTTGTTCGGATTGAAACTGTCACCCAACTTTGCGCATCCCTTTGCCGCCCAAACCACGGCTGAGTTCTGGCGCCGCTGGCACATCTCCCTTTCCTCCTGGGTACGGGATTACCTTTTTCTGCCCCTGTCGTCGTTCACACGCCGTTGGGGACAGTGGGGTGTGGCGGCAAGCCTCATGGTGACATTTATCGCTTTGGGCGTATGGCACGGTGCAGGATGGACATTTGCCGTCTATGGATTTATACAGGGACTTGTGATTGTATGGGAACTAAGGACAGAAAGAATACGGAACAAGGTAAGGAAACATATCGGGGGACGGCTGTTCGCCACGCTTTCAATCATCCGTACCTACCTCATTTTTGCCGTATCGTTGGTGTTCTTCAAAGCGCAGTCCGTTTCCGACGCATTCTATTTCCTGCGGAATATCTCTTTTCAGACCCATGCGAGCTGGAAAGAAATCAATATCGGTATGTCCGACCACATCTGCATCGTGGCGGGTGCCGCATTATTGCTGATGCTGCTTTATGATTTTTTTATGTCCAAAGGCGACTTGCACCGCCGTCTTGAAAGGCAGCCTGTTTTGTTTCGCTGGACTATCTACTATTTAATCGTGTTCGCGCTGTTCGCCTATGGCAAGTTCGGCACGGAGAACTTCATATATCTGCAATTCTGATGGAAAATATACAGGAAACTATTACTGACGAAAGCCTTCGCAAACGACAGGCTTTCCTTCGCCTTGTCCGAAAATCGGTACTGTTCGCCATACCGTTTTGGGCTTTGATTGCCCTCTATGTTTACGATGACCCTTTCATGGTACTTCGCAAATATGAAGTATATGATTCGGATGTCATGCTCAACGAACAGCAGGTAGGTTGGCAGATATACCGGAACCATAAAGACAGTGTGCATTTCAATTCTTTTATCTTAGGCAATTCATGTGCGATGGCATTCCGATGTGGAGAATGGGAAAAATATCTTGCTCCCGGCGACCGTGCCATCCGCCTTTTCGGCAATGCGGAGAGTATGAAAGCGATAAGCCTCAAACTCCGTGCCCTTGACCGTGATGGAGCGGAGATAAAGAATGTGCTGATGATTCTCGACCGTACCTCCCTTTCACGTTTTGAACTCCTGACGGGAGCCAGCCATATACTTCCGGCTGCTGTATCGGGGCGTAATCCGCTTACCGTGCAACTGGAGTTTTTACAGGCATTCGCAACGCCCGATTTCTTGTTCCCCTACTTGAAATACCGCATAACAGGAAATGTAGAACCGGACATGAAGCGGATGAATCCTCATGGAAGGATACGTGATTCGAAGAACAATGATGCGTTCAATCCCCGTGAGAAGCAGATAGAACAGGAAGGCGAGGCGTATTGGGAAAACCGTAAAAAAGAGTTTCCCGAACGGGACGGTACTGCTGCGATAGCTGAACCTGCCATATTCCACAGGCAACGGATGGTGTTGGATGAAATTATGGAAGTCCTGCGCCGTCATGGCACCTCAATACGTGTCCTAATCAGTCCGGATTATAACCAGAAAAAGCTGCACCCGGATGACAGAGAAATCTTGCAAGGCATTTTCGGGAAAGAGAATGTATATGATTTCAGCGGCATTAACGAATTTACAGAAGATTACCACAACTATTACGAAGCAGGACATTATCGTCCCTTGTTGGGCAATAAACTGTTGGAAAGAATATACAAACGCCAATGACAGCCGATAGACAAGAAAAGAAGAATGAAACGGGTAGCAGGATGCTATCTGTCATTCCAATGGCAGGAGTCCTGTTCAAGTTCCTCCTATTTAATGCGATATGGTGCTATTATACCACCTTTACTCCTTTCTCGTGTTGGGAGTCGTATGCTACGGCTTTTGCAGCAACCCTTATTTTATCCGTTCCCTACATACTGACAAGGCGTATAGCGGCAGGCATACTTGTTATGGTGATACTGGATATATGGTTGGTGGCTAATTTGCTGTACTATCGGAGCTACTTTTCCGCTATCCCCTTGTCAAGTTACCTGTTGGCAGGAAATCTGGTTGATTTCCTACCGAGCGTAACAGCCTCATTCCGATGGTGCGACGGACTGTTCCCGGCATCGACTGCCGCCATCATGTTTTTCATGTATTGGAGAGACTACCGGTCAAGAATCGTATTTCCGTTTGGCAGACGTGCCTACTTTACACTGCTCTTATCCTTATGTGCGTTGTTGGCTATCAACCTTTCCATACAAGGCGGTTTCCTTACAATATATAGGAACCTGAAATCGTCTGCCCATCGACATGCAAGTGGTCCACCGCTTTATACACTATTCGGCACGCTCTATTTTGATTACGCCGATGAACAGCTTGAACTTACGGAAAAACAAGAACATGAAATTCACACTTGGCTTTCGGAGAGACCTGCATTAACTCCCATGCCGGACATTGAATCCAGAGACAACTGCATCTTTATTTTGGCTGAATCACTGGAAAGTTGGGTACTGAATCTCACGGTGGAGAATCAGGAAATCACTCCCTATCTCAATAAACTTCTCAAGGAGCCGACAACACTGTATGCACCCCATGTACTTACACAGGTCAATGGTGGGCGTTCCATTGATGCCCAGTTGCTTGTGCTCGCCGGTCTGTTGCCATTGCGGACCGGCACATACAGTTGCCGGTTTCCTTTCAACACATACCACACTCTGCCCAAGGCTATGAAAGAACTGAAGGCCACACGCAACTATCTCCTCACTGTGGATAAGACAAAAACATGGAATCAGGGAGCAGTGGCACAGAGTTTCGGGATAGATACCATTATCTCTTATCCTGATTTCCGGCTGACGGAAACATTCGGAAACCGGAAACGGTTGGGCGACCGGGCTTTTTTCAGCCAGTGCAGGGAAAAGATGGAAAACGGGGAGATTTGGCACTCCGGTGAAAACGTATTTATCCAGATGGTCACATACTCCGGCCATGCGCCGTTCAAGATGCCCGAATCGCTTAAATCCGTCCAATTCTCCAATCGGATTCCCGAAGTCATGGCAGATTATATGACCGTGGCGCATTACACGGACGAAGCCATCGGGAAATTCGTGGAATATCTGAAAACACGTCCCGAATACGAGCGGACAATGGTCGTGATAACCGGCGACCACGAAGGGCTGGCAGACCACCGCAATAGGTTGTGCCATACAAAAGCTGGAAAAGGAATCGTTTCGGAAAACGAGTTTACACCGTTCATTGTATTAAACTCTCCCGTAGCGATGTATTATACAAAGGTCATGGGGCAGGTGGATATTTATACCACACTCTTAAACTTGTTGGGGCTGGAAAATTATCGGTGGAGCGGCATCGGGCAAAGTATTCTTGATTCAGGGAAACCGGGTGTTGCCATTAGCCCCCAAAAAGGTATAAAGGGAGATACCTTGTCTTTATCCCGCGATGAACTGCTGAGGATAAAGCAATCTCTGGAAGTCTCTGACCGGATTATACAATTTGATAAATTGAAGAATTTGCGATAGCTGACATTTCAGAAGCCGTTTCCGCCGTTTCGGAGGCAGTTTTCTCCGTTTCGATTGTATTCTGATTGTAAGCGCATTAAATACAAGTTAATTTTGCAACCTAAAATTGCTATATGATTATTAAAACAAAGAATCTTATAATCAGAGACTTTCAGGAGAAGGATACCATGGGCTTATTGGAATACCTCTCCCATCCACGTGTTAATTGCTTTGCTGACGATCGTCTGTATTCAGAGGAATCTGCGCTGGCTTATATATCCAATACTCCAAAGGATATGTTACGCTATGCCGTATGTCTGAAGGAAGACGATTTCATCATCGGTGATGTTTTTGCCTTGCGTGAATATACTGATACATTTAATGTGGGCTGGCATTTCAACCAACGCTTTGAGGGTAAGGGACTGGCCTACGAAGCGGCAACAGGATTTTTGGACCACCTCTTTTGTAATGCTGGTGCACGGCGTGTTTACGGATTTGTCGAAGACGATAACTTGCGGTCGAAAAGGTTGTGTAAACGCCTCGGAATGAGGTATGAGGGATGTATGAAAGAGTTCATATCGTTTGTATGTTATCCTGACGGGGCACCACGGTATGAGGACACCTGCATCTATGCGATATTGAATAAAGAATGGACGGAACATCAAGAGCGGAAGCCAAGTTCACTTGGATTATGCCGAGTCGTGACGGACATGCACGAAGTGAATGAAAAAAACAATAAGGACTAATGATGAATAGACGAACATGGATTGCCGGCATCACGGCAACGACCCTGCTGGCTGTTTCACTGACAGCCTGCAAACAGGAACAGAAAGAACAAGAAAAGGGACAGGCGCTACCCGTCATGGTGGTTTCTTCCCGGCCTGTTGAATTTGAGGAACCCTATTCCGCCTCCATCCGTGGACGGCAGGACGTGGACATCATGCCACAGGTGTCGGGCCGCATCACCCGACTGTGTGTAAAAGAAGGCGAACGTGTAAGAATCGGGCAGGTGCTGGCTGTCATAGACCAGATGCCTTATCAGGCTGCACTGCGCACCGCAATCGCCAATGTAAGTGCTGCGAAAGCAAGAGTAGAGACAGCCCGCATTGAACTGAACGGGAAACAATCCCTGTTTGATGAAAACGTGATTTCCGATTATGAGCTTTCAGTCGCACGCAATCAATTGGCTGTGGCACAGGCCGAGTTAGAGCAGGCAAAAGCACATGAAGCAGATGCACGCAACAATCTTTCCTATACCGAGATAAAAAGTCCGAGCGACGGAGTGGTGGGCACGCTGCCTTACCGCATTGGTGCATTGGTCAGTCCCGGCATGACACAGCCTTTCACTGTGGTGTCCGACAATTCAGAAATGTACGTTTATTTCTCCGTATCCGAAAACAAACTGCGCCAGTTCAGGGCACGGTACGGATCTATCGACAAGATGATTTCCCAGATGCCGGAAGTCGGCCTGCAACTGAACGACGGTGTCCTATATAATAAGAAAGGGCGGATAGAGACCGTCAGCGGTGTGGTGAATTCCACCACCGGGGCGGTACAGATAAAAGCCTTGTTCCCCAATCCCGACCGCGAACTGCTGAGCGGAACCATCGGCAACGTCATCCTGCAAGGACTGAATACGGATGCTATTCTGATTCCCATGACCGCCACCGTGGAATTGCAAGACAAGATTATCGCCTACCGCCTTAAGAATGGAAAGGCCGAAGCCACCTATCTGACCGTGGACCGTCTGAACGACGGCAACCACTTCGTTGTAAAGCAAGGATTGTCCATCGGCGACACCATCATAGCCGAAGGCGTGGGGCAGGTAAAGGAAGGAATGATAGTCACACCTAAAATCACAAAGCCATGAACCTGCGCTTCTTTATAGACCGCCCGGTGTTTTCGGGCGTTATCTCCGTGGTGATAGTCCTGATGGGCGTTATCGCCATGAAAAACCTTCCCGTGGAGCAATATCCCGACATTGCGCCTCCGACTATCAACGTGTTCGCCACCTATCCCGGTGCCAATGCAGAGACGGTGCAGAAAGCCGTAATCGTTCCTTTGGAGGAAGCCATCAACGGCGTGGAGGACATGACCTATATGACCTCCACTGCATCCAATACCGGTGATGCGTCAATAATGATATATTTCAAGCAGGGTGCCAATGCCGACATGGCGGCGGTCAATGTACAGAACCGTGTCAATGGCGTGCTGAGCCAGCTTCCGGCAGAGACAACCAAGACCGGTGTCACCACCGAGAAGCAGCAGAATGCTGAGCTGCTGACATTCGCATTATACTCTCCCGACAACAGTTTCGACCAGACGTTCCTCAACAATTACGTGAAGATTAACGTAGAGCCGAAGCTGAAGCGTATCGGTGGTGTGGGAAAAACGCAACTGTTCGGCTCCAACTACAGCATGCGCCTTTGGCTGCGCCCCGACAAGATGGCGCAATACGGACTGATTCCCGATGACATATCCTCCATGCTGGCAAAACAGAACATCGAGGCGGCAACCGGTTCGTTCGGTGCTAACCATCCTACAGCCAATGAATACACGATGAAGTATCGCGGCCGCCTTTCCACGGCGGAAGAGTTCGGCGAGCTGGTGGTAAAGTCCTTGCCCGGTGGCGACGTGCTGCGGCTGAAGGATGTCGCCGACGTGGAGTTGGGTGATGAATACTACAACTATTCCACGGAGGTAAACGGACATCCGGCAGCCATCATGCTCATCAACCAGAAGACGGGTTCCAACGCTTCGAGCACCATCAATGAGATTCATGAGGTTCTCGACGATATAGAACGCGACCTGCCGGAAGGTGCGGAGTTCGTGGTGCTTACCGACACCAACAAGTTCCTGTATGCCTCCATTAATTCTGTCATTCGGACGCTTATCGAGGCGATATTTTTGGTTATCGTGGTGGTGTATGTGTTCCTGCAGGACATCAAGTCCACGCTCATTCCCACGATATCCATCTTCGTTTCCATCATCGGCACGTTTGCCGTAATGTCGCTGATAGGCTTTTCAATCAACCTGCTCACGCTTTTTGCTCTTGTGCTTGCCATCGGTACGGTGGTGGATGATGCCATTGTGGTGGTAGAGGCGGTGCAGGCGAAGTTCGACGAGGGCTACCAGTCGCCGGTGCTTGCCGCCGATGACGCCATGAAGGGCGTTTCGTCCGCCATTCTCACCTCTACCATTATCTTTATGGCGGTGTTTATCCCTGTGGCCATGATGGGCGGCACCTCCGGGGCGTTCTATGCCCAGTTCGGCATCACGATGGCGGTTGCCGTGGGCATATCGGCCATCAATGCGTTCACTCTTTCTCCGGCATTGTGCGCTTTGTTCCTGAAACCTTATATCGACGAGTACGGAAACACGAAGAATAATTTCGCGGCACGCTTCCGCAAGGCGTTCAATGCCGTTTTTGATCGTCTGAGTCGCCGCTACGTGCGTGCGGTGCTTTATGTCATCTATCGCCGATGGCTGCTGTGGGGCACGGTTGCCGTTTCGTTCGGTCTGCTGATTCTTTTGGTCAATGTAACAAAGACGGGACTCATCCCGCAGGAGGACACCGGTACGGTGATGGTAAGCATGAACACGAAGCCCGGCTCCTCAATGGACCAGACCAACAAGGTGATGGGACGCATCAACAGCCGCCTTGACAGCATCCCTGAGATTGAATACAGCGGAGCGGTCGGCGGATTCTCGTTCAATGGTTCCGGCCCCTCGCAGGCAATGTACTTCATGACGCTCACGGACTGGGACCGGCGCAAGGGCGAAGGGCAGTCGGTGGATGACGTGATAGGCAAGATTTATGCCGCTACGGCCGACGTCCCCGATGCCACGGTATTTGCCATGTCGCCTCCGATGATTGCCGGCTATGGCATGGGCAGCGGTTTCGAACTTTATTTGCAGGATAAGACTGGCGGCGACGTTGCCACATTCAAGAAAGAGGCTGATAAATTCGTGGAGGCACTGTCCCGTCGTCCCGAAATCGGCGAGGTCTATTCCTCCTTTGCCACTGACTATCCCCAATATTGGGTGGATATTGACGCGGCGAAATGCGAGCAATCGGGTGTCTCCCCTGCCGATGTGCTGTCCACGCTTTCCGGGTATTATACAGGGTCGTATGTATCGGACTTCAATCGTTTCTCCAAGCTCTATCACGTCACCATGCAGGCACCGGCGGAGTACCGCATCCATACGGAGTCGCTCAACTTGATGTATGTACGCACCGCTGACGGCAGCATGGCACCGTTGAGCCAGTTCGTGCGCCTGACTAAGACCAACGGACCTTCCGACCTTACGCGCTTCAACCTCTTCAATGCCATTGCCATCAACGGCTCTCCGGCAGCGGGCTTCAGTTCCGGTCAGGTCATCAAGGCGATTGGCGAGACGGCACGTGAGGTGCTTCCCGCCACTTGCAGCTACGAGTTCGGAGGTCTGTCGCGTGAGGAAAGCAAGACCACCAACAATGCCACGATGATATTCGTGCTTTGCATGGTTCTGATATACCTGATACTGTGCGCCCTCTACGAGAGCGTGTTCATCCCGTTTGCCGTGCTGCTGTCCGTGCCTTGCGGACTGATGGGCAGCTTCCTGTTTGCATGGTTGTTCGGGCTGGAGAACAACATCTATATGCAGACTGGACTGATTATGATTATCGGACTGCTTGCCAAGACTGCCATCCTGCTGACCGAATATGCCGGCAGGCGGCGGTCGGAAGGCATGACATTGGCACAGGCGGCATACAGCGCGGCAAAGGTTCGTCTGCGCCCCATCCTGATGACCGTCTTGTCTATGGTGTTCGGTCTTATTCCGTTGATGACGGCCCACGGTGTGGGTGCCAACGGCAGCCGCTCGCTTGCCACAGGCGTAATCGGCGGCATGATAGTGGGTACATTGGCGTTGCTGTTCCTCGTGCCGTCGCTGTTCATCACATTCCAATATATTCAAGAACAGGTTAAACGTAAATAAAATGAATAAGATAATCCTATCTATATTATCAACTCTGATGCTTACCGGCTGCGGCACATACAGCCGGTATCATCGGGCTGACCTCCCGACAGAGGGTCTGTATGGAGACATCCCGGAAAATGTTGATACAACAACCCTCGCATCCATTTCATGGCGGGAGATGTTTACAGATCGGGAACTCCAGTCTTTGATTGAGACCGGGCTTGAACGGAACACCGACCTCAACGTGGCGCGTTTGCGCGTTGAAGCGGCAGAGGCGGCTTTGATGACGACCAAACTGTCCTATCTTCCGTCTTTGGGAATCAATGCCGAAGGGGGCATCAGCCGCTATAACGGGGCTACCGCAAAGACATACAATGTCGGAGCGAGTGCAAGTTGGGAACTTGACATATTCGGCAAGCTTACGGCTGCGAAGCGTGGCGCGGTTGCCGCACTGCAAGGAAGCCGCGACTATCAGCAGGCCGTGCAGACACAGCTTGTCGCCACGATAGCAGACAGCTATTACACGCTTGCTCATCTTGACGCGCAGATAGCGATAAACAACCGGACTTTGGAAAACTGGCGGGCTACCGTGCGCACGCTCGAAGCATTGAAAAAGGTGGGCAAGGCAAATGAAGCCGGTGTGTTGCAGGCAAAGGCAAACGTGATGCAACTCGAATCATCGCAACTGGCTATACGCAAGAGTATCGCCGAAACGGAGAATGCCTTGTCTGCCATACTTGCCATGCCGTCACACGCGATTGAGCGGAGCGACTTGACCAAAGCCTTCTTCCCTGATACCATCTCTGTCGGAGTTCCCTTGCAGTTGCTTTCTAACCGCCCCGATGTGCGTCAGGCAGAAATGGAACTGGCACAAGCGTTTTACGCCACCCATGTAGCCCGCTCAGCCTTCTACCCCAATATCACCCTTTCGGGCACATTGGGTTGGACTAACAATGGAGGTGGGGCGATTACCAATCCCGGGCAATGGCTACTCAATGCCATCGGTTCCCTGACACAGCCATTGTTCAACCGGGGCGCGAATATCGCCAACTTGAAGATTGCCCAAACCAAACAGGAAGAAGCCAAATTATTATTCCAACAATCATTGCTGAACGCGGGGAAAGAGGTGAACGATGCCTTAACCGCATGGCAGACGGCTAAGTCGCAATATGAAATAAACACTCGGCAGGTTGAGACCTTGCGTGAAGCGGTGCGCAAGACGGAACTGCTGATGAGCCATTCCGGTACCACCTATTTGGAGATATTAACTGCCCAACAGTCACTTCTTGAAGCAGAACAATTGCAACTGCAAACCTCTTTTGAGCGCATACAGAGCATTATCAAACTTTATCATGCATTGGGAGGCGGTTGGAGTTAAGACCTAAAGTGTAAATGGATTTTATAAATATTGATATAGCCCTCAAACATAGTGCATACCTGTAACATTTGAGAAATTATCAAAATTATCAAATATCTCTCATTAGATTATAGTGATATAGTTATTTGTACATAAGTGTGCTTTTTGAGAATATCTATGGCGTGATGACTTCCTTTTACAGGGAGCATTGCGCTATTTTCATATAAATTATTCATTAATAACATCCGAAGTATGGAGATAAATCCATTCATCCGAAAACTTATTCCTTTTTTTTACAGGGAAGTTTTCTACCC
>ENA-OYXX01000531-OYXX01000531.1-human-gut-metagenome-genome-assembly--contig:-NODE-531-length-17504-cov-7.765201_pt1 | contig 17504 bp, 11 predicted proteins | sample MGYA00243976_ERZ653434 | MGnify/ENA primary metagenome ERZ653434 (study PRJEB26926, sample SAMN06165112) | human gut metagenome | biome: ENVO:00009003; feature: ENVO:2100002; material: ENVO:00002003...
TCTACACGTAAGGAGTCGTCGGCAGCGTCAGATGTGTATAAGAGACAGTTCCAAAGGTATGCGGTTTCGAATTTTATTGCTACTTTTGTCATGTCTTTTATGCTTTTTCAAAGCAGAAAACACACGTTTTGACATTGGGAAAGAAATGCTGATAAGTATATCTTGATGATGTGGAAATATGAATAAATTTTAAAATAACAAACTATGAGCGTATTGGTTAAAAAAGTTATGTTGGCGACTATACTGCTGGCATGGTTGCCTATATGTAATGTATGGGGACAAACCGGAAAAGGTAAGGACAAAGTATTGGAAGAAACAGAGGTGATGCCATCGTTTCCCGGTGGTGATGCCGCATTGATGACGTGGCTGAGAGAAAACGTCAAATACCCGCCGCTTGCCGAAAACAACGGTGTGGAAGGACGTGTGGTTGTGCGTTTTGTAGTAGAGCATGACGGTTCTATCCGCAATTCGGAAGTGCTTAGGAGTATCGACCCGCTGCTTGACAAGGAAGCCCTACGCGTTATCAACACCATGCCGAAGTGGATTCCCGGAAAGCAGGAAGGCAAGCCGGTAGCCGTGCGTTTCACTCTGCCCATAACGTTTAAATTGAAAGGTCAGTCCACGCCGCAGACCGGTGACAACAAGGCCGGTGATAAAGAAAAGCCGCTTGACACAGCCGAGGTGATGCCCTCGTTTCCCGGCGGTACCGCCGAACTTATGAAATGGCTTGGCAACAACATCAAATATCCGACCATTGCCCAAAAACACGGTGTGCAGGGACGTGTTATCGTGAGGTTTGCAGTGGACAAGGATGGTTCTATCCGCGATTCGGAAGTGATCAGGAGCATAGACCCGTCGCTTGACAAAGAAGCCCTCCGTGTGGTCAACGCCATGCCGCGATGGATTCCCGGAAAGCAAGACGGCAAGCCGGTAGTTTGTTACACGGTTCATGTAATAGTGTTACACGCCTCATGTAACGTTGTTACACGGCCCGCGTAACAGTGTTACACGCCCCATGTAACGCTGTTACTTGACCCATGTAATACGCAATATTGAAACCACGGCCAATTTTTTACTGCAAGTATATTATGTCAATACATGCCCGTGTCCACCTCATTGTCACACACAGCCCCCATACGCACCAGTTCGTTGAACATCATCTGTCCGATACGCTCGGTCCAGTCGGCTGCAAAATGAAGATTGTCACGGCCGAGCCACGCCTTGCTCAAGTCTATGCAATAAACGTTGGGGAGTTCGGCCGCCACACGACGCTGGGCCTCCTCCACACCGGCACTGTACTGGCGGCTGGCATGCGGAACTGTGCCGAAGATGAACGGCAGCGTGCGGTACTCGTCGCGGCCGGTCTTACGGCTGACGGCCTCACGCATATGACAAATCATTTCCTTGAAATGCTTATAATACTCTCCGGCGGCATGACGGTCGCTCTCGCCCTGGTGCCACATTATGGCCTTCACGTCATACCCCTGCGGCAGGCGGCTCAGCGTGCTGTCTACGCACAAGGCAAAACCCTCGGTCAATGACTTTGTAAGCGAACGGCCCTCAGACACATTGCCGGTGTATGCCTTGTTTGCCTCCAGCCATTCGGCCCCGGCATACCACGACGGCCGCTTGGGTCCGCCGGCCACGGTGTCGATGGATGTGCCTCCAACGGAAGCCTTTATGGAATAGAAATCGGTGCCGAGACTGTTGTCCAGCAGACGGTTTACCACATCGCAATAGGCCCAACGGCTCTTTTCGTTGTCGAATGTGCGACTGCCGAAATGTCCCGTGCGCTTGGTTGTGACGTTTGCAAAATGCAGATGGTTATACTTACGGCGCAGACGGTCGGGCATGTCGGCCACATAGGCGCGTCCGTCGGTGTTCGACTGTCCTGCGGTGAGGAACACCCCTGCCGGCCTCCCTGCCGGTCTGTAACCCTCCATGGCACTTATCTCCACACTTCCGCCACCGGGCAGAAAATCGATCATGATGCCTTCTCCGCGCCGGCGCACATACAGTTTTTTGCCATCCTGCACGGCCACAAGCGGCACATCCGACTTCATGACGAGCGTAAGCGGATGGTTGTATACAGTCTTGTCGAGACGCATCCGCGGCGTGACCACGGTCTTGCCCTTGCGACTGCGTATCTTCAACTTCACATCATCGCGCTCCGCCACATACGCCGCAACATCAGCCAGCGTGGCTATCCAAATGCTGTCGCGGCGGCGCGACACATAGTCGAGATGCTGCCAGAAGCGCGAGGCATCACCAAAAGCATCGTAGCCACAGGTTATGCCATGGGTCATGGTGACACCCCTGCCACCCGACGCCACAAGTCCGTCAACCCACCGGCGAAGCCATACAGAATCACGCTTCGACCCCATACTCACCTGTTCCGTACGAGTGCCAGTACGTCCGCGGCTGCACAGTTCCAACGCTTCGGGCGTTTTGGCGTTATACGGATATACATATGTACGCGGCATTACTCCCGTATGCTCATATATGGCCGTGTCGCAACACTGCACTTCATGCCGCAAGGCTTCTCCCGTAAGATGGTTGGCACCGGTATGACTCCAACCGTGATTGGATATTTCCTGTCCGTCGGCAGCCATTTCCTTCAGCTGCTCACCTGTCATGCAGGGCGTGCCTTTCCAGTCGTGCCCTATCTTGCTGCCTATCACGGCAAATGTGGCTTTCAGTCCACGTTTCTTCAACTCGGGAAAAACCTTGGTGTAATGTTCTTCCAAGCCATCATCAAAGGTGTAGCTCACGGCAGCGGCGCGGTCACCCCAATATCGTGCCACGTGTATGTCGGTCTGTGCGGACATGTCTGCCGCAGCGGCAATACAGAGGGTTGTCGTCAATGCCCTCATCGTTGTTCTTATTGTCATCTCTTGTCTTTATTTTCTTTAAATCAAATAGCTTTTCTTCATTACCTATACGCCCGAACAACTCATTCAGCCATTGACGGACGGAAATCAAACCACAACTTCATACGCAGTCCCTCGTCACCCTTGTTGATGCGGATGTGGCTCGGCTGGGCCTGCGGACCGAGCTGCTCGATGGGCTTGTACGACCGCATGCCCGGTATCTCAAACAGGAACGACAGGTCGCCCTCGGGAAACGGCTCCATCGTCTTCACCCTCTTGCCCTCGCTGTCCGTAGGTTCCTCGGGCGTGAACACGCGGAAGTAGAGGCCGTCGGTCTCGCTGTAAACGGTGAATGGAGCCGTGTCAGATTGCATCCGCGCCCAATACACGTTGGCATGATAGCCCTTGAACTCGGGATATATCAGACGGCCTTCGCTTTGTCCGGTGATGGTGTTGTTATATTTCTTCTCCCAAATGTCAATGGTCTGCCCGCGCTGACGGTTGCGCCACACGCGGTAGGGGCCGCGCCCGAGCCAATGCATACCCTTGCACGCTTCCTCGGGATAAGAAAAACTGAAGCCGAGGTAACGAACGGGATTATCAAAGAACTCGCCGCCGAACTTCTTGCCGTCGCGACTGTTGAGCAGCACGGCATCCATGCCAAGCAGGCCGTCGGGCGTCATGCGCCACACAATAGAGTCTACGGCACCGGCATAAGTCATCACCAGCAGTGCATCGTTGCCGTCCATGCGCTGCTTAATATTGAGCAGACGCGCCTTCATGCCCACGGGCAGCGGACCGCCGTCGAAAGGTATTCTGTTGCCCTTGTATCTGACATCAGAAATCATTCCGCTCGCCTTATCAAACTCCGCACGCACGCCATAGGCCTCGAGAACTAAGATTTTTCCGGTAGCCGAAACAACGGCAGCGGGCAACTTTTCATCATTTTCATCTTCTAAGATTATCCCGCCTTCACGATCTTTTGCCCAAAGTTCAGCAGCATCACACATCGTGTAAGTCCATGTATTGATAGTGTCGCCCGAGACAGCAAGAGCTGTCAGACGCAACAAGTTTCCTTTATCAGGGAAATATCCGTCATAACCTTTGAAACCGCTTAAACGAGCCGTTCCCGTCTCTCCCGACATTATCTTCGGCAATACCACATCGCCCGAATCTAATTTACTATAAATACACGTGTCAGGGGCAGCATCTGAATTGATTGTAAAAAACAAATAAGGAGTTGACGGCGAGCCATAGTCCAATATTTCGTATTTCATTGAACATGCCTCATCAAGACGGCTGAAAAGGAAATTGTTGGTAACCTTAAACGTGCCGTCAAACGACTTGTTTACCTTCATGGGAGGTATCTGCACCGGCGACCACACATCGCGCACGGTATACCAGCTCGCCTCACGCTCGCGGTGCGGACCCACGATGCCGTCGGGAGCATTGGTACCATCGGTGTCTATGCGTCCGCCTCTGTCGGTACGCGCCACGCCCTCGTCTATCATTGCCCAGATAAATCCTCCGGCAAAAAGCGGATTGCGGCTCCAGTTTGCCCAGTAGTCGTCGAGCGACGTTCCGGCACCCTTGTCGTACTGAGCATGGAGAAACTCCGTGGGCATGAACACTTCGCTGCCGTTGGCCAACCTACCTACACCGGTCTGATAGGCCGGATAGTGATGGGCATCGACACCGTCGAACAGCGCCCACGGGTGCACCACATGACGCTGTTGCAGGTCGTAACGGGCAAAGAGAGGGTCGAGATTGGTGTTGAAACCGCCCTCATTGCCGTTTCCCCACGCAAAGATACAAGGATGGTTGGCATCGTGCATAAGCATCTCGCGCACGATACGGCTGCCCACGGAAGTGGAATAATGGTTCTGCCAACCTGGCAACTCATTGAAGTAAAGCACTCCGAGCGAGTCGCAGATGTCGAGCAGATGGGCATCGGGCGGATAGTGCGAGCGTATGGCGTTGGCGTTCATTCCTTTCACCAGCTTCACGTCTTCGAGGTCAAGACGGCGCGAAGTGGTACGGCCCGTCTCGGGATAAAAGCAGTGGCGGTTGACACCCTTTATGGTAAGCTTGCGACCGTTGAGATAGAAACCGTCGCGTCGGCGGAACTCTATCGTGCGGAACCCCACGCGCTGTGTCGTCTCGTGAGCCACGGTGCCGTCGGGTGCAATGAGCCGCAGGGTCAATGTGTGCAGCCGGGGATGTTCGGTATCCCATACCGAAATACCCGGCCAACGGGTGGTTATGCTGTCATGTCGCAGGTTGTCATCAAAACCCTTATATTGAGTATTTCCAGTCAGTACCACCGTCTGTGCCTGCTGTCCGTTGACAGACACCCCTACACTGTAGCCACCGGTGTCGCCCCCGGTGCTGAGCACCATCCGCAACGTACCGTCGGCACGGGCGTCGACGGCGGCATGACTTATGTGCACCTTCGGCAATGCGCGCAGATAAACGGGACGGTATATTCCGCCGAAAAGCCACCAGTCGGCACGCCGTTCGGCAGCATTTACCGACTTGTCCTTCGACTGTTTCTCCACTTTCACCTCCAGCTTATTCGTCTTGCCGTAATGCAGCAGACGGCTTATGTCGTAGCTGAACGACGTGAAACCGCCCTGATGTTCCGGGCCTGCCGACTGTCCGTTCACCGTAACCGCGGCATCGGTCATCACTCCCTCAAAGACAATCTCCACCTTACGGTCCTGCCACGATGCCGGCACCCGGAAGGTGTGGCGGTAAAGTCCCGTCTCGGTGCTCACCTTGCCGCCGGGCTTTTTGTAGTAACGGCCGTAGGTATATTCGCCGAATCCCTGCTGCTCCCAACACGACGGCACGGCTATCTTGCGCCAGCGCCCGCTGTTCATGCCGCCGGAACAGAAGAAGTTCCACGGCACGGTATCGTCAGCATCATGGCCGGAAAGGTAAATGACTGACGTTGTATACTCCTTATTATCCTTCACGTCGGCCCCGAACAATAGGGAGGCGGACATGAAGAAAAGCAATGTTATGATTGGTCTCATCGGTCTTATATATTATAGTCTTTTCTTATTTCATTCCTTCAAAGCCGAGTACCGTAGGGACATATTCTTGTATTTGTCCGCCCCAATATAACAAACGGACAAATACAAGAATATGTCCCTACATTCATACAAGGCTTTTATCTGATTCTCAGGAGATTATATTACTTCACCGGAAACAGATAATGCTTGCGCTGCGGATTGTAATCTATCATCCACTGGTCGGCGATGATGTGATTGTCGAGCGCCTTGATGACAAGCGTATGGCGGCCTTTGGCCAGCTCCACGGGCAACTCGCGTACGGCCTGACCGCGCAAAACATTCTGCTTCCATCCCTCCGAACGGAACTTCTCCTTGAGCGTGTAGACAGTAGGCTCGCCGCCGTCGATGCTCACACTGTAACGCAAATCGCCGTTGTCGTTGGGCTGCGTGGGTATCATGGCAGTGCGAAGTACGGCCTTGCCGCCGCGTTCGGCAGTAAACTCATACGTCAGCGTACCGTCCTTGGGCAGCGATACGGCGTTCATACTGTGGCCGAGCATCTGCACGACACGCGCTCCTTCCGACGCACGGGTGTAGTCGCAGGCATTGCGGGCGATAACACCCTCGGTGACTATGTCGTGACGAACAGTACGCTTGTCCTTGCCAAGCCACTCGGCCACCTCCTTGTCGCTGAGCAGCGTGGGCAGCGACGGGGCGGCATACACCGGCAGGTCGCGCGGACGCATGTGCATCGAGCGGCGCCACTTTCCGCCGGCCATCTCTTCGTTATAATATTCGGTAAGGCTGCGTATCTCCTGATATGCACTCTGACTGCGCGCCACCGCGGTATACAAGGCTGCATTGTTGGCAAACATATCCTTCAGCGTACTGCCCGTTGCATACTGGCGGGCACGCTGCGACTCCAATATCTTGCGGGCATGGGCATCGGCGGAATAGACAGGATATTGGATAGCGGCGAAATAAGCATCGCGCAGTTCGGGACGTATCAGAGCCTCTGTCTCGCGTACGGTGCGGCTCACTTCGGCATAACGCTCAAGATAGTGGTCAAGCTCACCGCCGAAGGCCGTAGTGCTGAACTCGGAGTTTATTACAGGACTGTTGCCACGGGCGTACGTCTTCTTGTCAAGCTCAGTCTGGCTCCATCCCATAAACTCGGGACGGCGCTCGCCGCAAAGACGGTAGAACTCGTGCATGGCAGGGAACAGACGGTTGCCTGCCTCGCTGCCGAACTGGCGGCATAGCCATGCGCGGTAATGGTCATTGATGGTGGATGACGACACGCTGTTGATGTTCCAGGCCATGTCGAGGAACAGTTCAAGGTCGTAACCCGCCACCTTGGGGTCGTGAACATTCACAATCCACACCTTGCGCACGTTATGGTCGTAAGCCTCGCGCATCTCGTTGTAGATAAGCCCCGGCTGGGTGGTGGTGAGCCAAAGGTAGTCGTGCGGACGCCCCCAATAGCTCAGGTGATAGTATATTCCTCCCCCACCCGAGCGTTTCTGCTCGGCGGCATCCGACAGCCGTGTCATGTATCCGTAGTTGTCGTCACACCACATAAGAGTCACATAATCGGGCACACGCAGGCCGCGCTCGTATATCTGCAGCACCTCCTTGTAGGGCACAAACACCTGTGTCTGCCTCTCAGGTGCACCTATGTATTTGCGCAGAAGTTCCTGTTGGTCGTCTATCACCTGCTGCAGGGCCTTGAATTTCTCGTCCATAGTCTTCACACCCTCCATCGAACCGTCGTGTATGCCGCGCATGCCGATGGTGAACATATTGCCTCCGGCCGAGCCCTTCACCTCCTTCAAGCGCTCTATCCAGTAGTCCTGCACGGCCTGACGGTTGGTGATATAGTTGTAACGTCCGCGTTCCTTCTCGTTCCACTCGTCCACGTTGTTGCGCAGGAGCGGCTCGCAGTGCGACGTACCGATGGCAATGCCGCAGCTGTCGGCCATGGCCTTGGCGCCTTCCGTACGGAAGAAAGCCTTCGTTCCGGTGTGCATGCCCGGCCAAATGGCGTTGGCACGCAGACGGAGCAACAGCTGGAACACCTTTTTATACGTACGCGGACCTATCTGTCCGAAACCGCTCGGCTCGTACGTACCGTAGCTCCACGGGCGCAGCGACCAGTCCTCGTCGTTGATGAACACGCCGCGGTACTCTACCGACGCTCCCTGCAGGGTGCGGAAAGAAGAGTCTATCGTAAGCCGCGTGCGGCGCTCGGGCACCACATCTCCCCACCATATCCACGGCGACACGCCGGCCATGCGCGAAAGTTCCAGCAGTCCGTAGGCCGTGCCGCGGCCGTTGGCACCCACCACGGTTATCTGATTGTTGATGACCGATATATGGAATCCGTCGGTCAGCGTCATCAGACTGTCCACAGGCACGCCCTGTTTCTTCAGCTGTCCGAGCACCGAACCCGACGCACGGTCGGCCTCCACCACCCTCACTGCAGCCTTGCCCGCGGCGGCAGACAGGGCACGACTGCCCGTAACGGCCTGCATGTCGCTGCCGAACATATCGAGAGCCGTAAGCACCACGGGGTCCACTTTCTTCTGCACATTATAGGTAACGGCCGCATGACCGTCATACCATTCCACCACATCGGCCGCAGCCGGCACAGCACACGCGCACAATGCCATCGCAAGCATTGCCCTCTGTCTCACGAATAAAGTTCTGTCCATATCTGATATTTTTGATTTTGTTTTCAGTTATCTTTTTTGCAAATTTACTGATAAAGAGCCTTACAACAATGGTAAAATCGTACTAATTTCAGTATATTTGTACACTAACGACGTAGTTTTCCGCATATTACGGGCGTCTAACATATAGAAATCAATAAAAACAAAAGGATATGGACATATCAGAAAAAGAATTTGCACAGATGGTGAGAGAGCACAAAAGCACGATATACACCGTATGCTACATGTTCTCGAACGACGCCGACGAGGTGGCCGACCTGTTTCAGGAGGTGCTGATAAACCTTTGGCAGGGATTTGCCGGCTTCGGAAAACGCAGCAACGTGAAGACATGGATATACCGTGTTGCCCTCAACACCTGCATCTCTGCCGACAGGAAGAAACAGCGCAGGGCCGCGGCAAAGGCAAGGCTCGACATGGACATCGACCTGTTCGACGGGAAAAGTAACGACCCTAACCAGACCATATTGCTGCACAACCGCATCGGCCGCCTGCGACCGTTCGACCGCGCCATCGTACTACTGTGGCTCGAAGACATGAGCTACGACGAGATTGGCGCCATCGTAGGGATAACGGCCAAGAACGTTTCGGTGAGACTGTACAGGATAAAGGAGGAACTGAAGAAGATGTGACCGCCACAAATACCGACGGCAACACCGCATATACCTTATTATATATATACACAGACAAATAATCCGCGGAACATATAATCAAACATTACAAACAATTAAAATCAAACAAAAATGGAACATATAAACAAACAGGAACACCTGAAAGAACTGGAAGACATGCGCCGGCAAATGGCCGAACTGAAGACCACGCTCGACAAGCAGACCATAATAAACGACCGCATGCTGCGCCGGGCCATGCGAAGCAACTCGTCGTGGATACGCCGCAGATACATTTTGTGCATGGCCGCGTGTGTGCTGCTGGTGCCCTACTGTTACTTCTTCATGATACATCTGTTCAACTTCTCAATGTATCTGTGGATATTTACAAGCATATTCATGCTCACCGCCGCCATATACACCTATTATAATATGAGGGCACTCAACCGCAACTTCATGTCGGAAGACAACCTCGTGGAGGCCGGACGCGAGATAGCCCGCGCCATGAAGATGGACGCCGACTGGCTGAAAATAGGCATACCGTTCCTCATCATATGGATTTTTTGGATGTCGATGGAGGCCATGCCGCGCCCAGACTTCACCCCCTTCATCATAAGCGTGGGTACAGGCGGAAGCATCGGTGCCGTTATCGGACTGGCCACTCACAGGAAGATACAGCGCAAATACCGCGATATCGTGGAACAAATAGAAAGCATAACATTAAATTAAGAGTTAAAAATTAAGGTTCATCCGACATTTGGAGTGATAATATCTTTAAACGCAAAGACGCTGAGGCGCAAAGTTTTTTAGGAATTGCAGAGGCACGGAGACACAGAGAAATATTTAAAACCTTTGCGCCTCAGCGTCTTTGCGTTTAAAATCCTCTGTGTCTCCGTGTCTCTGTGTTCAAAAAACTTATTATAAAGTATTTCTCTTAATTTCTAATTATTAATTACTTCACGTACTCCGCATAGTCCGTCAGGCGCATGTCGCCCTTGCGTCCCAGAGTGTCGTGCATGGCGAAAGCAGCCGACAGGCAGTGTTTGGTGTGTCCGCCGCGGGCAATCTTGAGATAATCCCACAGCAACTGACGGTAGTCGGGATGGGCGCAATTCTCGATAATGCACTCGGCACGCTGCATCGGACTCTTTCCCCTGAGGTCGGCAACGCCCTGTTCCGTGACGATGATGTTGACATCGTGCTCCGAATGATCCTGATGACTTACGAACGGTACCACCGAACTTATCAGACCACCCTTGGCCACCGACGGGCATGTGAATATTGAAATATAGGCATTGCGCTCGAAGTCGCCTGAACCGCCGATGCCGTTCATCATCTTCGTACCGCTGATATGTGTGGAGTTGGCATTGCCGTAGATGTCGACCTCAAGAGCCGTATTGATGGCAATGACGCCCAAACGGCGGATGAGTTCCGGCGAATTTGAAATCTCGCTCTGGCGCAGAGTAAGATGGTTCTTGAAGTAGTCGATATTGTCGTACACCTTCATCAGGCTCTCGTTGGTAACGGTCAGCGAACATGCCGAGGCGTCTTTCACACGCCCGTCGAGCATCATGTCGACCACGGCATCCTGAAGAACCTCGGTGAAGATGTTGAAGTCGGGCACGTTCTTGTCCTGACTCAGAGCGGCAAGAATGGCGTTGGCCGTAGAGCCCACACCACTCTGCAATGGCAGGAACGACTGCGGGATGATGCCGCGGCGCATGTCGGCCACAAGAAATTCGGCCACGTTCATACCTATCTGCGTGGTCACGGGATCGAGATCTTTAAAGGCACGCGCCTCGTCGGGAATGTTGCACTCTACCACTCCTACTATCTTTCGTGCATCAATCTCGACGTAGGGCTTGCCTATACGGTCGCTTACACCCGTCAGCGGAATGGGCTGACGCAGTGGCGGGTCTTGCAGTTCGTACACATCATGCAGGTATTTTGCTCCAGTGCTGTGGAACGTATTGTGCTCAAGAATGACATGCTTGGCCAGTCGTGCGGCCGTGGGGCTGATGCCTCCTGCCGACGTGAGATAAGCCTTGCATGTGGTTTCGCCTTCCTCTATGTCGCAAACTTCGAGTATGGCCCAGTCCACCTGTCCCATGAATCCGTAGCGCAACTCCTGTGCCATCTGGCTCAGATGGATGTCGTTATAGGCTATCTCGCCCATGTTGACGTGCTTGCGGAAGTCGGGGTTGGTGGTGTAAGGAGCACGGTAGCGTATAGCCCTGGCGTTGGCAAGGTCGCCGTCGGTGCTCTGTCCGGTGGATGCTCCGGTGAATATTCCCACCTGGAAGTCGCGGCCTGCGGCATGTTCAGCCTCGGCTATTTTGGCCAGTTCCTTGGTAACGGCCTTGGCGGCACCCGATGGTGTGAATCCGCTGAGGGCGATATTCTCTCCGTTCTTGATAAGTGCTGCGGCTTCGGCAGCGGTCATACGTGTATAAGCCATATCGAATTATATTATTTAAGTTTAATGTGAACGGATGCAAAATTACCGAAAATCAGCGGGATAGCAAAAAGAAATGTGATTTTTTATCGCACTCGGAAATCATAAAAGACTTATTTTATAAAAGAAAACACATTGATTTGAATGTACTTTCTCATATTTTATGTATACCTTTGCCGGAAATGTCATAATATAAGAATACATGGAAATAAATACCACAAACAAATATCCTTACGCCCACCGTGTCGTACTGGCAATATTATTGTTCACGATAGTATTGGCCAATTATTTCGGAGAACACGTAATACTATGCGACGGATACGGATGGGACGGATGCTCATATTATAAAGACATTGTCATTAACGGATTGGACGAGTATTTATCCAACAGTATCAGCTACTATCATACCCACCGTATGCTTCCGTTTCTCATCATCCATTATCTGATGAAGATGTTTGGCATAAGCCAAACTGCGCAAAACGTCATGAATGTGAGCAGTACAATAAACGTAATTCTATTATTTGCATCTGTCTTTTTCTTTTTCAGAATATCAAACAAATTGAAATGGCAGAAACACGTGGAGATATTAGCCTTTACATTCTCATTCTATAATTTCCATGTTCTTAAGTTCATGGGATATTGCCCGGTAATGACAGATATGCCTACATTTGCCCTATGCTGGGCTTCTGCATGCTGTTTTATAGAGAACAGGACCCGTCTGTTGACATTTCTTGCAACAATAAGCATGTTCATATTTCCGCTGCTCAGCTTTATCATCTTTCTACTTATAATAATGCCGAGACAAGAAATCAAAGAAGGAATGAACAAATTCTCATCTGCCATGAATATAATCATGAAAACCATTCTTGTCGCATGGCTTCCGTTGGCTTTCATCCTATACATCGTTTTCAGATATAAGATACGCGGAGTAAATTCTATCAATGATGTGTTTATAGCACGCTATCCTGAGAATATATATATTGCAATGGCTGGAACAGCCGCTTATATAGCTTTCTACTATTTTGCAGCCAAACCACTGGAATATAATTGGAAAGAAGTTTTCAACGTCTTGATAAGGCCAAATCGTCTTAAAAGAACAATCATGGCAACAGTGTTTTTTGTTGTTCTGTATCACATCCCCCAGCTTTACGGCTTCAAGGGACCTTTTTCTTTGGTAAACGAACTTGCCCAGATATGTCAGTTCCCGGCTACTGACATATTGATTTTCATAGAAACCCATTTCCTTTATTTGGGTGTATACTTCATTTTCATAATGCTGTATTGGCGGGATATATGCCTTTATGCCAACAAGCTGGGAACTGGTTACTTTATTCTGATGATCATGGCTCTGTTTTTCCTCCCTGACATTGAAACAAGAAAGACAATATGTTTTTTTGTATTCATCATCATACCGTTGATGAACGGTATCAATAACCGCAATGAGACAAGAAAGGGATTCGTATGTATTATAGTGGCTCTGCAGCTTGCCATTTCTTTCTTCTGGCTTAATATAAATACCGTAGGAACGGAAGAATCGTTCTATACCTATTCGGTAGATACATACATGCAATGGCCGGCACAGAGATATTATATGTTTCAGGGGCCATGGCAGTCACATCAGGTATACAGATACACCCTTCTTGCCGAAGCCATATTGACTTTATCGCTATGGCTATACACCAATAACAAACGAATAATTGCAAAAGATTATGAAAAATAAATTGTGCATTATAGTCCCGTGTTATAATGAAGAAGAAACGCTGTCACAAAGCAATCAGGTACTTCTCAATACACTTCATGACTTAGTATCAAAGCAAAAAATCGATGCCGACAGCTATATACTGTATGTGGATGACGGCTCCTCCGACAACACATGGGAAATAATCTGTAGGATATATCACAATAACAACAGAAATGTAAAAGGCATCAAACTCTCGGCCAACAAAGGTCATCAAAATGCACTCTTGGCCGGTTTGGAAAACAGTTACGGCAATGCCGACATCATTGTAACCATTGATGCAGACTTGCAGGATGATGTCAATGCCATCGAGGAAATGGTAACAAAGCATTGTGAAGGACAATTCGACATAGTGTATGGCGTGAGAAACAAAAGAGAGTCTGATACATGGTTCAAACGCAACTCGGCATTGCTCTTCTATAAAATAATGAATGTTTTAGGTGTTAAAACCGTTTACAACCATGCCGATTTCAGGCTTATGAGCAGCAGGGCGGTAAAAGCATTATGTGAATACAAGGAAAACAATCTTTTCTTAAGAGGAATAATACCGTTGATAGGATACAAATCATGCAATGTATATTACAACCGCACAATAAGAAAATACGGCACGACAAAATATCCTTTAAGAAAAATGATGAGCTTTGCCATTGACGGAATCACAAGTTTTTCTATTCAACCAGTACGGATGATAATGGTTTTAGGTTTCGTATTCATAGCAATATCAATAGCAATCCTCATTTATGTGCTATATCAGTACTGCAATCACAACGTAGTGTCGGGATGGTCTTCCATGATTCTCAGTATATGGTTTGTCGGAGGATGCATACTCGCATCTTTGGGTGTAATAGGCGAATACATCGGAAAGATATTCGTAGAAGTGAAAAAGCGCCCCCGTTATCATATAGAAAGCCTGTTGTCATAATATAAAGAGAGGGTGTATCAAAATAAGGTTCACGTACTTGGTAGGGACGTGTTGTTGAGCATAGCGAAAAATATGTCCCTACCAAGTACCATGTAGCCATTTTGATACACCCTGTTCTACCTGAAAATTTTCTTCCCCTTCCAAATATACATTCCCCGCGGCAAGGTGTCCATCGACTGCTGGATGGTATTGCCATCAAGCACACGCATACCATGAAGATTATAAACACCATTGCAAACGGTCTTGTTTTTAGAGGCAGAGACGGTTGTCATGCCGTCGGAAGATTTCTTGCCGCCCCACTTGAAGTCGTCGATATAGTATGTTGCCGACGATGCCGCGCAGCGTTTGGCAGACAGGCGGAAACCGATGAAGAACACATCGGGCATGTCTTCCACCACACTCATGTCCACCTCGTAAGGTATCCACGTGCCGCTCTCGTCGGCCTTGGCCGGTATTCCGAATCCCTGCATGGGGTAGATGTACGGCTGTCCGCCGACAAGTTCGATGAGACACACGTCGAGTGTCTCATCCTGATCGTCGTGGAGGAACTGCCCCATGAGCCTGAATTCGAGCATCTTTCCGGCTGCATTCTTGTAGTCGAGTGCCGGACTGACAAGCAGCATGCTTGCATCGGTACCGTCATCCGCGGCCACTTTCGAGTCGTAGAGCGTGGCCTTGGCCGCCGAGAACGGTTCGTCACCCGCCGAAGTGTAGCCCCACCATGCGCGCGTACCCTTCTCGGCCACGTTTGTCCATCCGTCGGCATGAAGCGGCTTGTTGTGTTCCACCGAGGCGTCAAAGTTCTCTTCGTAAAGTGCCAGCGGGGAGGTGGCGTCGAGTTTCAGCTCGTCACCTTCCACAGGTTCCGGCTCGGTCTCCCCCACTCCGCGTGCATGCACGGTGAGCACCACAGGCTCTCCCATTGTCGTGGTGAAGGTATACGTCTGCGTAACCTCCCCCTCTGTCTTGGGACGGAACGTCACGCGGAACTTCTGCTCGCCGATATTGGGCAGAAACAGCGTGCTGCTCACCACCAGACCCGTGTTCTGTGCCGCGCCGGCCTTCACGTTTATGTAGTCAAAACAGTAAGCCGGAGTAACGGTTATTTCGGCCTCGGCCGAAGCCCCCACCCCTGCTTCAAGCTCCACCTCGCTGCGGCTCAGCGTTATCGTGGGCTGATGGTCGGGGTCGTATGCCTTGATGTTGAGCGAATAAGCCTGGTTGAACTCCGGGTTTATAGCGTCGAAATCGAACACAATGTTTCCCTTGTGCGTGCCGAGAGTGGCGGGATTTACGGCCACCACAACCTCGGTCACCGATGTGCCGGCGGGTATCTCCGTGTGGCTCAGGCTGAACGAGGTGTCGCCTCCGGTGATGTATATGGGTGCGGATGCGGGCAGATCCGTTGCCTCTACCGTAAACTTGCAAAGCACGGTGCTTACGCCTACGGGCACCGGAGCGTCGGCGGCAGGCATCTTTTCGAGCGTTATCTCAACCGCAGGTGTCTCTGCCGCGGCGGCAATGCCACTTATCAGCAGCACCGCACACATTATTATATACTGTATAGTGTGTTTCTTCATAAAGCCTCTTTTTATAAAGTAGGGACATATTCTTGTATTTGTCCGCTCTATAACAGTTGAATATCAATATATTATATGCGGACAAATACAAGAATATGTCCCTACAGGTTGAAGATATTATATATCCTTTTTTTGTATATATACTACTTTCTTGTTTTTTCCTGCACCTTCTTTACTTCACCACCACTTTCTTGCCGCCGATGATGTTGATGCCCTTTGCAGGCTTGGCAAGACGCTGTCCGGCGAGGTTGTAGATGGTCTCGTCAGCCTCTTTGTCGGTCTTCTCAACACCGCCGATGCCAAGTACCGACTGTGTGCTTACGGCGAAGTTCTTTATTTCCCATGTTCCTGCAGCCTCTGACGTGCTCACATACTTGAATCCTATCTGTATGTTCTTGCCCTCATATCCGGCAAGAGAAACCTCCTGGGTCTCAAACTGCGACCAGTTGCCTGTCTCCGGCAGTTCGGGATAAGTGATGGCAAGCTGCTTCCACTCGCCGCCCTGCTCTCTTACCCAGAGGGTTGCCTCCTTTGTAACGTCGCCGAAGAACTTGCTTATGCACTGGTCGAACGACACATATCTCACCACTTCTGCTTCGCCCAGCTTGATAACCGGAGATACGAGCCAGCTCTCTGAAGCGAAGTTCTGCTTGTTGTAGGCCGATGCCTTCATGTATTTATAACTTGCATCGTGCTTCCACACATAAGTAATGCCTTCTGAAAGGAGCACGTCATCGATGGTGAACGAACCCATTCCTGCGGCAAACGACTCTGAATAAGGCTCGTCTACCTCTGTACGTATTTCTTCACCCACGGTGAGTGTATACGATGCGGAGCCTGCGGCATACTCAGCAGTCTCCTCTACAGTGGCTGTGATGACCGTTGTTCCGGCAGAGATTACGTTGACGGCACCCGTGGCGGCATCCACCGTTGCCACAGCTGTGTTGCTCGATGTGTACACCGGCTCGGCCGTGGTGGCCTTTGTCAGTGTGGGAGCCGTAAACTCAGCACCCACGGTAGTGCTTGCCGTGGCGGCACTGAACTTCAGACCGGGGTCGCTCTTCACGGGTTCGCTCGATGCCTGATACGTAACTTCGATGGTGTTCACCGGTGTGTTACTCTTGGTTATCGTGCAATTTATAACCACTTCCGCAGCGGCACCGGTCCACACACCGCCATCGTATGTGCCGACAGAAGCGCTGAAGTTGGCGGGAGCCTTTGCATCAAGCACCACCTTTGTGATGACATTGCCGGCAGGCACTGCAAATTCCATGCTCGAACCTGTGTAAAAACGCAGTTCGTTACCGCCGCTTGCCTTCCACCAGCGTGTCTTGCCGTTGAGTGTGAAAGTGACATCGCCTTCCTTGCATATATAAGGATCGGCATTATACTCTTGTGTAGTACCGCTGAGCAGCGACATACCGTATGCCTCACTTCCCGTAAAATCGAACTTCACGGTGGTCTGGGCTGAAACAAATCCGCATACCATCATCAGTATGCCAAACAATGAATAGCGTAGAGTTTTGTTCATAATAATACCTGTCTCTTATACACATCTGACGCTGCCGACGACTCCTTACGTGTA
>ENA-OYXX01000537-OYXX01000537.1-human-gut-metagenome-genome-assembly--contig:-NODE-537-length-17436-cov-4.731431_pt1 | contig 17436 bp, 19 predicted proteins | sample MGYA00243976_ERZ653434 | MGnify/ENA primary metagenome ERZ653434 (study PRJEB26926, sample SAMN06165112) | human gut metagenome | biome: ENVO:00009003; feature: ENVO:2100002; material: ENVO:00002003...
GTCATATATGTAGTGATCGGTTTATTTTATTTTCGAGTTGACGATTTCAAGAGTCTCGACCTCGAGGCGGTTTGCCTCGGCGGCAACTTCGGCGGCGCGTGCGAGCAGACGGTCGGCAGCCTCACGGTCTTTCAGACCGGCGGCATTGATCTTAACGTTGAGCCATGCGCCCATAACGGCGGCACGGGCTGCCAGAGCGCCGACACCGGCATCGCTGACCGAATTGGGATTACCCTCGGAAGCCATGCGTGAAACCAGCGGGAAGACCTCGAGCGAAGCCTCCATTGTCTTCAGAGGCACCTCGGTGGCATAGAGTGTGGCACGTTCCATAGCTTCGGCGCGTGCAGCCTTTTCTTCGGGAGTTGATTTGGGCATGGCAAAAACAGCCATGATGGCGTTGAAGGCTGCTGTGTCTTCGTCGACGAGAGCGAGCAGACGGTTCATAAGAGCCTTGCCGGTGTCGGCTACGTCAGAGAATTCGCTCCAGCGCTCGTCCCAGCCCGGTTTGTGGGCAGAGAGATTAGCCACCATTGTGCCGAGAGCGGCACCCAGAGCGCCCATATATGCCGAAATCGAACCGCCGCCGGGGGCGGGTGACTCGCTGGCTGTTTCCTCGGCAAAACCCTTGCAGGTCATGTCAATCAGACGCGGAGCGTGCGGTTTTGAATCCTCGAGGATATATTCAATGACTTTCTCACGGGGGTTGAATTCTTTCAGATCATCCAGGCCCATCGACTTGATGGCGATGCGGATGATTTCCTCGTCGGGTATACCTGTCGAGCGCTGCTGTTTGCGCAGGAAGTAGCGTCCGGCATCGAGAAGTGTGCGGAGCGGTATGAGGCCTACAATCTCCGTGCCGGTGACACGCAGTCCGCGGGCCGAGGCTGCGCGGCAAACCTCGTCAAAGGCAACATGAAGCGGTGTGGTGTTGATGTCGGTGATGTTCATCGAAACCTGAGCGATGCCATATTCGTCGATAAACCAGCCGATAGCCTTGGTTCCCTTGAGGGTACCGGGCTGCATGACGGTCTTGCCGTTCTCGTCCTTGACAACGGGGTCGGTCACTTTCGGGCCCTGACGCATGGGACGGCCTTTCTCGCGGACATCAAAAGCGATGGCGTTTGCGCGGCGGGTCGAAGTAGTGTTGAGGTTGTAGTTCACGGCTATCAGGAAATCGCGTGCTCCGACAGCTGTCGTACCGGTGCGGGCAACGTCGGCGTCAAAGGGACGGTCGCCGAAGTCAGCGCCTTCTGCCTCGGTGCCGAGACGCTCGGGCAGAGCCTCATATTCACCGCGACGGCATACGGCCAGGTTCTTGCGGCCGGGTCTCAGAGCCGAAGCCTCATAAGCATATACGGGGATACGGAGTTCCTCGGCGATGCGCTTGCCCAGGTCACGGGCCATCTCGGCGGCCTCCTCGAGAGTTACGCCGCTGACCGGTATTAGAGGAAGTACATCGGTGGCGCCCATGCGGGGATGTGCGCCGTGATGACGGCTCATGTCGATAAGTTCGGCAGCCTTTCTTACACCTCTGAAGGCGGCTTCCTTGACATCCTCGGGCGCGCCGACAAACGTGACGACGGTGCGGTTTGTGGCCTCACCGGGGTCGACGTCGAGAAGCTTCACGCCCTCAACGCTTTCGATAGCGTCGGTTATCTGTTTGATTACCTTTTTGTCACGGCCCTCAGAGAAATTGGGGACACACTCAATAAGTCGATTGTCTGTCATGGTCTAAATTAGTGGTTATGTTTCCTGTCGACCGCAAAGATAGCGATTTTTCACGCTCTGAACCAAACAAAACAGCGCTTTAATGACTGCGTTTGACGAGAGTTTTATTGACCGACATGCCGCGACTGACAACCATCAGACGAAGCAGGGTGTTATAAAGGTGTAAAAAACAACCGAAACAGGCTGAATAATGAAGAAACTGATATTGTTGCGCCACGGTCAGAGCGACTGGAATCTGCGCAATCTTTTCACCGGCTGGACCGATGTCGAGCTCTCGCCAAAAGGGCGCGAGGAGGCCCGCGTGGCCGGCGAGAAAATCAAGGCCGCAGGGCTTGAACCTCAATACTGCTTCACGTCATATCTGCGCCGGGCTATCCACACTCTCGACATCGCCCTCGACGCCATGGACCGCTGCTGGCTTCCCGTCGTCAAGGACTGGCATCTCAACGAGCGTCACTACGGGGCACTACAGGGGCTTAACAAAGCCGAGACAGCTGAAAAATACGGCGACGAACAGGTTCACATCTGGCGCCGTTCATATGACGTCAAACCGCCTTCGCTGAAGTCTGACGACAGCCGTTTCCCGGGCAACGACCCTCGCTATGCCATGCTCTCCGATCGTGAGTTGCCGTTGACCGAGTCGCTGGCTGACACCGTTGAGCGTGTCAGACCCTGCTGGGAAGAGCTGATTGAGCCGTCGCTGAGGCTCTATGATTCGGTTATTGTCTCGGCACACGGAAACAGCCTCAGGGCATTGGCCATGATGCTGCTGAATCTCTCGGCTACAGAAATTGTCAGCGTCGAGATTCCGACAGGCTCACCCTGGGTGTTTGACCTCGACGACAGACTGAAAACTCTCTCTGAGAGTTATCTCTAATCGTCAGACTCGTTTATGGAATAATTGAGGAAGTCGACAAAGGGCTTCGTATAGCTCAGCAACTCGGCACTCTTTTCGGGCCACGACGGGTCGAAGAAAAACTTCGGGTCGACCGTGGCCTCGAGACCGTAATCTTTCATCCGGAGCCAATGGGCGAACGGATGATCGCGGTCGTAGCCTTTCGGCACGGTTTTAAGACTGTCTGAACAGGTTACCCCGAAGTGACGTGCAAGTTCCGGCTCGGAAATAATCTCTTCCCATTCCTCAATATTGTCGACAATGTCGCGACGCAGGCGCTTGAGCACAGACGCCTCCGGACACCATATGCCGGCAAACAGACCGGTCCAACGGTTAAAATCGGGACCTATCTGGAGATAATAACCCGCCCCGTCGCGTCCGGCCGACGGCGAATTGATTGCCGCCGAGAAAAATGTCTTATAAGGAGTCTTGTCGGGCGAAAAGCGCGTGTCGCGATAGATACGATATGCAGCCTTTCGCGGCTCAATGGCAGCCAGCGACGGGTCCCAGTGAGCCATAGCCCCAATCATACGGCCGAGGTCATCGAGCCATAGATTGCGAAGTTCGTCATAACGGTCCTTGTGTGCCTTGAACCAGGCACGATCATTGTTGCGGCTCAGCTCAGTGAGGAAGTCGCAAAGTTCTTTAACATAGTAGGCCATTGTCTTACTTTATATCTTCCCAGACGGCGTCTTCAATCTGTTCCTCTGCGGTGAATGACGCAGACTCGGCTGTGCAGCCCGAAGTTTCGGAGGCCGCTATGGTCTCCTCCTCGAATGGCACATACTCGCCGACATCACGGCCAATCTTCTTACGTTTAGGACGCGCCGGAGCTCCGCTCCAGCCACCAGGACGTTCGCGCCGAGGCGCTTCACGTCGCCCGGAGCCACCACCATTCATGGCGTGACGCCATGCATTGCGTGCAGAGCGTATGCGTAGAGCCACTTTTATAAGCGGCCACACGACAAAATATCCTATGATAAACAGGAAAATATATAACAGGAGTGTCATATCTCTATAACGCAGCTATGTCCGGATTGTTGTCCTCAGTCGCGCGCTACCGGCAGGAGCAGGTTGAGCATCAGCGACAGCAGGACATAGAAGGCGATAGTCCATGCCAGCCCCGGCACTCCGTCAGTCACGACGAAAAGTATCGCCGAAGCAATCAGCACATAGCGCCGGAAGTTATCGCGCCAGCCCCAGGTCTTGAATTTCAGCGAGAACATTCTCAGACCGCTCACCATCAGCAGCGAGACAACCAGAATGAGCAGCAGCACTGGACCATGACCGGGATAACCGTGCGCATGAATCCAGGCGATACATCCAATCCAGAAGATTGCATTGGCCGGGATAGGGAGACCGATAAACGATGAGGTCTGCCGGTCGTCGATATTGAACTTAGCCAGACGCAGGGCGCCCATCACGGCGATGAAAATAGAGAACCAGGACAGCCAGCCGGCATTACCCTCGTCAATCATCATATTGAAGACAAGCATGGCCGGAGCGACACCGAACGACACGAGGTCGCAGAGCGAGTCGAGCTCCTTACCTAAATTCGAGTAGGCGTGGAGCAAACGGGCCGCAAAACCGTCGCAGAAGTCAAAGACCGCAGCGGCGCCAATAAGTATGAAGGCCCACTGATAGCCCTGAAGTCCGTGCCAAAAGACCGACGAGTTGAAGGCTGCAATCACAGCCATAGCACCTGCTATCAGGTTACAGCAGGTTATGGTGTTGGGAATTTGAGATTTAATGCTCATTTGTTAGATTTCTTCAGTCGGGCAACAGGCGTCACACCACCAGTTGTCTTGTCTCCTATTTTAACAAGTACCTCAGAGTCGAGCGGCAGGAAAATGTCGACACGCGAGCCAAACTTGATAAATCCCATGTGGTCTTCTATCGAGCATTCCTCGTCATGCTCAGCATAGGTGACGATGCGCCGGGCGACAGCGCCGGCCACCTGATTAACGACAATCCACTGGCCGCCCTCGGCACGTATGAGCACCGACGAATGTTCGTTCTCGATGCTCGACTTAGGGAGATAGGCCGACATATAACGTCCATTGAAGTGGCGCACCTTGAAAACGCGTCCGTTGACCGGAAACCAGTTGGCGTGGACGTTGAAAATGCTCATAAATACCGAAAGCTGAATCATCGGTCGCTTGAGATACTCATGCTCAAATGTCTCCTCGAGAGCTACGACAGTGCCGTCGACCGACGACACGACAAGATCGGTCGGGTCGCCCTGAAACTTACGCCGTGGCGATCTGAAAAAGTTGACAATCAGCCCGTAAATGATTGCTGAAAGCGATGAGAAGACGATAGGTATGACAGCCGGGCGTATGAACATCCAGGCCGCAGCATTGACAACCGCCAGCATCAGCAGCAGTATGACAAGGATGTTTGTGCCTTCACGATGGATTTTGACTTTCAATATATATTGTATTGATAGAAGATGTGGGTCGTTGTTGATTACACGACAAAGTTAAGCATTATTTTCCTAATTATAGCGTTATGAGCCGGATTATTCAGGAAATTGTTATAAACGCGCCAGAAGAACAGCATCAGCAATGACAAGCGCCGCCATGGCCTCAACCACCGGAATCACACGTGGAGCCACAGACACGTCATGTCTTCCGCGAAGGTGTAGAGTAATCGGACAGCCGCGGTCATCAACCGTTTCGACAGGTCTCATCATAGTGGCGATAGGCTTGAAAGCCACTCGCATATAGACATCCTGACCGTTTGAGATGCCTCCCTGAATACCGCCGGAGTGGTTTGAGAGAGTTGTCACTCCTCCCCGACCGTCAGGCGCGAAAACATCGACGACCTCTGACCCGCGCATCGCGGCTCCGGCAAACCCCATTCCGTAGTCAAAACCTTTGGCAGCCGGAATCGACATCATAGCGGCAGCCAGACGTGCCTGAAGTTTGTCAAAAACAGGTTCTCCCAGTCCGACCGGAAGTCCCGAGACTGTGCAGCCGATAACCGCGCCAACAGTGTCTCCATGACTGCGCGCTTCGGCCAGAATTGCGGAATAATCCTCGCCAGGAGTCAGGTCTACTCCACCTACCTGAAGTGCGCGGGCGGTAATGGATATGCCCCGTGGCCCGAGCATCATCATGGCCAAAGCGCCCCCGACGACTCTCGCCGCGGTTTCGCGTCCCGAAGCACGCCCACCACCACGATAGTCGCGCAGTCCGTATTTTGCCGTGTAGGTATAGTCGGCATGTCCGGGACGAAAAGCATGGCGTATAGCCTCGTAGTCAGCCGAACGCATATCTGTGTTTGCGATGGTGAACCCGATAGGTGCACCGGTGGCCACACCCTCGAAAACGCCCGAAAGCAGTGTGACTTTATCTGACTCGCGACGCCGGGTCACGTTGTCTGACTGCCCCGGACGACGTCGGTCAAGCATGGCCTGAATCGCAGCGACATCGACAGGCGTACCCGACGGCATGCCGTCCACAACGCCGCCGATGGCCGGTCCGTGGCTTTCGCCAAAGGTCGTCAGCCTGAAAATATGCCCGAAACTATTCATCAGCCTCAGACTTGACAAGATCAACGACCTCAGCACCGACAAACTCAATAAGCTGTGCGGGCGACATCTTAAGCTGAAGTCCGCGTTGCCCGGCACTGATATAGATTGTATCATATCCGAGCGCGGTCTGATGGAAAAATGTCGGGAAACGCTTTTTCATGCCTATTGAGGTGCATCCGCCGCGGATATATCCGGTCAGCGGCAACAGTTCCTTCATGGGAATCAAGTCGGCCTTTTTCACACCGGCCGCACGGGCAGCTTTCTTCAGATCAACCTCGGCGTCACCGGGCACGACACAGACAAAATAATGACCCGGCTTGTCTCCGTGGAGCACAAGAGTCTTGAAAACACGCTTCACATCCTCGCCTAACTGAGCGGCCAGATGGGTGGCGCTCAAATCATCGGGGTCAACCTCATAAGCCACGAGCTCATAGGGTATCTTGGCGCGGTCAAGCAGACGCGCCGCATTGGTTTTCTGATGTTTTTCCATTTCAGACACAAAATTAAGAGAAAAAAGCTTAAGTCAGCGTCTTTCGGACAAGAAAACCAGCGTCAGTCATTCTTCTGAGGCTGACACGAGGGACAGATGCCCGTGAGCAGATATGAAGCACTGTTGACAGTGAAACCATCGGGGACCTCTGCCCGCGGCACAGGGCGGTTTCTAAGACAATAGGTCTTGTGACAGACAGTGCAAACAAAGTGTGCGTGCATATCGCCCGGCTCAGGATTCTCACTGTCATGACAGTGGCACGTGTCGGGGCACAAAGCATACATCATCAGTCCTCCCGCACCGGTGAAAGAGTGCGCCAGATGATGACTGACAAAAAGCGAAAGCGTCCTCGAGACCGTCGACTTATCGACAGTCTCGAGACGCTGTTCGATATCGGCCTGGCTGACGGCGCAGTCCAGTGCACGCATCTCTTTGAAAATCATCAGACGAACGGCCGTCGGCCTTATGCCACGGTGTTCGAGTGCCTCCTCGGGCGAAAGTTGCTGAAGAATCATGACATAACAGGTCTGTGACAGCCGAAGCCGATGCTCTCCACGGCTGCTATGATGTCAGAGTCAGACGCCGGGCCGGAGATGCTGGCAGTGGCGTCGGGGAGTGAGACCTCAACCGCCTCGACACCTTCGAGGCCTTTCAGAACATTTTCTACAGACGCACGGCAGTGATTGCAATGCATTCCCTCCACGGCGAATACTCGTGGCTGAGGTGAAGTCTGCTCAGCAACCTCATCGTGACCGCAGGCCTGTCCGCCGGCACAACCACACCCGTGGGCATGTTCGTGAGCGTGATCATGACTGTGGCGACGTGACATGGCGTAAATCAGCAGTCCGGTAAACACTATGGCCGAGACAATCTTCCAGGGCGCAAGACCATGGCTCATAGTCATTGCTGGTGACGAGACGACAAACCATTCAGAAGGTAGGAGGTAGTCGATAATAAGTCCACAGGCTATTGCTCCGGCGACAATCGAAAAGATATAGAGCAGAGTTGTGCGGCGCTCAAGCACCTTGCCAAGCACCATGATGGCAGCCATATTCGTGGCCGGACCCGCCATAAGGAAGACCAGCGCCGCACCGGGCGAAAGCCCCTTCATCATGAGAGCTACAGCGATAGGTATCGAGCCTGTGGCACACACATACATAGGAATAGCAATGGCCAGAACAACCAGCATGTTGAGCAGAGGATAACTGCCGAGACCGGTGAAGAAATCGCCGGGAACGAAAATCGTAATCAGGCCGGCGATAATCAGGCCTATTGTCAACCATTTGCCTATGTCCTGCATCATGTCGACAAAACCGTAGCGGAGCGCCAGCTTCATACGGGGCATGAAACCTGCGGGACGGTTGTCTTCGGTGTCCTTTTTCTCGTCGGAAGCGTCATCCTCGGGAACAAAACGGTTGACCAGCGCCCCGCCGAAAATTGACGTCACGAAGGCAACGACCGGACGGAGCAATGCAAACGGCAGCCCCATCAGCGCGCCGGTGGCAAGTATCGAATCGACGCCGGTCTGAGGCGTTGAAATCAGGAATGACACCGTGGCTCCGCGCGAGGCGCCCGAGCGCCGCAGAGACATGGCCGTCGGTATGACTCCACATGAGCACAGCGGCAGGGGCACACCCATCAGCGCCGAGGATATTACGGGACGCATACCGCGTCCGCTCAGATGGCGCGAATAGAACCGAGGCGGAACAAATGCGTGGAGCAATCCGGCGATAAGGAAGCCGAGAAGCAGATAGGGAGCCATCTCAAGAAGAAGATGGACAAATGGCATCAGATATTCTTGCATCGTAATATGGTTTTCTTTTTACTCTGCAAAGATAGTCATTCCGACTTGCAACCCGGTTGCAAATTCAGGAGCAGATCACCTTGCGGCGACAAGCTGACGAGCTGCGACTGCCTCCTGCTGATAAGCCCAGACACCCTCGCGAGAGAGGTCGACGAGTCGGCGCGAGCCGTCAGGAGCCGGCATCGACACATGACTCTCGTCAATGAACGTCATGAACTCGTAGCTCTGCCCTTCGGGTGTCACTACTGACCAAGTCTGGTCATCCTCATCGAAATCAAGACGTACAACCGACTTGTCGTTCTGGCTGGTAATAGTGTAACCGTGACCGTCACACTCCACGAGATAGCGACCGTCTTCGCCGTCAATAATTTTTTTGCCAGAAGCCATCGGATTTGAACCGCTCCAGAACTCTATTGAGTTGACAACGAGCAAATCGGCCAGGGCTGTCACTTCATATACGGGCAGAATCCAGAAAGCCACGAAAACAAGTTCGTTGACAAATTTCGTACTAACCTGACGGTTCCATGCCAGAACCTTGTTTGTCATACCGAAACTGCCGATGCACGATGATGTCAGCATCGAACCGGCGAGAGCCAGGATAAGGGCTACAGTCAAATGTTTACGTTTCATAATCAGGGCAAATAGATGTTTTATACTCCGCCCACAGGCCGGAGGAAATGAATGTTTATGTCAGGGTTTGACACTGCGGCGCGCTTTTTCATAGAAGGCTGTCACACGACGCACAAACTCGAAAGTCTCGCGTCCGCGAAAATATCCGTAGCGCACAACAGGATCGTTATAATATTCAGGTTTCGACTTGAGCATCATGGCTGTGGCAACATTGCCGTCCCACACCGTCGGGTCGTAGCCATATTTACGCGCCAGCTCAATGGCATCGAGGATATGGGCATGACCTGAATTGTAAGCGGCGATGATAAACTTGAGCCGCTCGTCAGGATTCTTCACTTTAGGCGCAAACACCTTGTCAAGCGCCTGAAGAACCTTAACAGCTGTGGCCACGCTCGTCTCGTTGTCGACAAGCCGGTCTGGAGAGACGCCGTAGGCGCGGGCCGTCGAAGGCATAATCTGCATCATACCGCGGGCCCCTGCCCACGACACTACAGAAGGGTCAAACTGGCTTTCGACAAAACCGATTGCAGCGAGAATACGCCAGTCACGTCCTAGCTTTGGTCCGTAGCGGCGGAAGAGATCGTCATAGGGAGAAGCCTTGCCGTCTTTGAACGTAAACTCGACACCTACGCCAAGTCCCGAATTTTTAGAAATCTCGAAATAGCGTTTCAGCAGTGTCGCCTGCTCCATACGCGGTTTCTCCTGACCTATCCAGACATCAATACTGTCTCCGAGCCATGCGTTTGAGGGCGAAACAGCCCAGCGCGACCGCTGCGGGAAACTGACTTCGAGCGTGATGTCGAGGTTTGGAAAATAGGTCTGATTGATGCGCGCGATATCACTGTCGACAACAGTCAGTCCTATGGAGTCGGTCGACACCAGGTCAATAAGGTCTTCGGTGATAATCGAGTCGGGGTCAACCTGACGTATGATTATGCCTCCGCCAATCTCATCATTGAGGTTGACAAGCCTATGATAATATTTGGAGTCTTTCTCAACTGTCACCTCACGTCCGGCAAGCTCCGTGACATCCGTGATGGCCGGCTGGGCACCTCCGCGACGGCTGACCTTAGGCTGCACAAGTACCTGAGAGGTAATATTCTCAGGACCGCAGGGCACAACCCTCTCCTTATATTCCGCCGTGACAGGGACCTCGTAGGCCAACAGGTCAACGCGTCCCGAGTCGAGCATCTCGATAGCCGCCGACAACGTTGGCGCAACCTCGAGCTTCAACACCATATGACGGTCACGGCAGAGCCTCGACACCATATCATAATCATAGCCCATCTTCTGGTCACGATAGATGAAATAGGAGCCGGGGCTATAGAGGGTGGCCACACGCAGGGTGTCGGGTAACGGATGACGCATATGCGCGGTATCGGTCGCAGCAGTGTCAGCCGAAGCCGACTGACGGTTTCCGCACCCCGACAGGACGCCCGACAGCACTGACACCCCGGCCAGGATGAATATCCAGACCGCGGCGAGTTGCCTCAGACGTTTCAGGGGTGAGCGGCCCATAGGGTCAGCGATATTCAAAAACGCCCTTGTCGCTCTTGATGGTCAGCAGGTTTTCGGGAGCATCCTCCACATGTCCGATAACACGGGCGGGAATGCCGTAGCTCCCGGAGATGGCTATTACGCGCTGAGCGAGATTCTCGGGGAGATAAATCTCCATACGGTGGCCCATATTGAAGACCTTATACATCTCCTCCCAGGGGGTGGCGCTTTCACGCTGAATCATGTCAAACAATACGGGCACGTCAAACATATTGTCTTTGATGACGTGTTTGTTCTTGACAAAATGCATAACCTTGGTCTGCGCGCCGCCGCTGCAGTGAACCATGCCGTGGATTTCATGGCGCATCTCGTCAAGCAACGTCTTGATGACCGGTGCATATGTGCGTGTCGGCGACAGTACAAGGCGACCCGCGTCGACAGGCGAACCATCGACTGTGTCGGTCAGATGACGCGAGCCCGAGTAGGTCAGATCTGAGGGGACAGCGTGGTCGTAGGTTTCGGGGTATTTTTCGCCGACTGCCTTACAGAAGACATCGTGACGGGCTGAGGTGAGTCCGTTGGAGCCCATCCCCCCGCCCCAGAAGCTTTCATAAGTTGCCTGTCCGTCGCTGGCAAGAGCCACAATGACGTCGCCTCCGGCGATATTGGCATTGTTGACGACGTCTGAGCGCTTCATGCGGCATGTGACTGTCGAATCGACGATGATTGTCCTGACAAGATCACCGACATCGGCTGTCTCGCCGCCGGTTGACCAGATGGAAACACCGAGCTCACGCAGGCGTGCCAGCAGTTCTTCCGTACCATTAATAATAGCGGCAATAACCTCACCGGGAATAAGCATCTTGTTGCGCCCGATTGTTGACGAAACGAGAATGTTGTCAGTAGCGCCAACACAGAGCAAGTCATCGAGATTCATCACCAGAGCGTCCTGAGCTATACCGCGCCAGACGTCGAGATTGCCGGTTTCGCGCCAATAGGCATAAGCCAGCGAAGATTTCGTACCTGCGCCGTCGGCATGCATTATATTGCACCACTCGGGGTCGCCGCCCAGTATGTCAGGGATTATTTTGCAAAAGGCTTCGGGAAATATTCCTTTGTCAACGTTCTTGATGGCGTTGTGGACATCCTCTTTAGATGCCGAGACGCCGCGCAGATTGTATCTTCGGTCGCTCATTGTGGTTGAATCGTGGTTCTACTTGAAAATTCAGGGCAAATTTACGAATTTTTGGCGAGATAACGTCGTCGGCCGTCGTCGGCCTGTATGATTCAGGGACGACGGGTGAGCTTAAGGCGTTGAACGACGGGATATTCAGCGCCGTCAGCTGTTTCATTACGCTCCGTCCAGTTGCCGTCGGCGTCGTTGGCTGCGGGATATGTCACGGCAAAGACTTCGCGGTCGCCGTTAGAGTGATATGTACGCTCGATCATATGCCCTTTGTCGTCATATTTATATGTGAAGGTCCAGCGGTCCTCGTCCGTGAGGGTTTCGGCAGCTACGACACGCGGTTTATCGTTATAGGTCAGACGGGTCACTATGTCGACGGGCTGACCGTCTTCGTCTTCTTCGACGGTGACAATTTCAGTGACAAGGCCTCGGGCATCGCGGGTGATGCGGGGCTCCGCGTCGTTGACAGCGACAATCTGACCGTCCTCATCGAAATCCACTACCCACAGCGTGAAACTGTCCTCGCCGTCAGCGCTCTCGAGTCGGGCCTGAGAAACTTCACCGCGGATGCCGAACATCGAAGTGCGGTCATCGGCCTGACCGGTCAGGACCGTGAACAGGACAAGAACAAGAGCTGTCGTCATTTGTCTAAACATAACCAATAGCTTTTTCACGTCACAAAAGTAAGCATATTCGGCTAACCAAAAAAATGTTTTACTTTTGTAAAATAAAAAACGCCAAAACAACTATATGAAACTTCGCCTTTTATCTACCCTGCTACTCATAGCAGTCTCAATAGCCACAAACATTACTTCGGCCCGCACCATGCAGGACCACAAAGACGCCTATATAGTCATCGACAAACCCGCATATCGTCTCTATGTCATCGAGAAAGGCGACACAATCTTCCGTGCCCCGGTCTGCCTGGCAAAAAACTACGGCAACAAGACACGCAAGGGAGACCACAAGACACCCGAGGGAACCTTCCAAATCACCAGTATCGAAGACGCGTCATCATGGTCTCATGACTTCCATGACGGCCGTGGCAAGATAAACGGTGCTTATGGCCCTTGGTTCTTCAGACTTAACGTAGCGGTATCTACTCATATCGGCATCCACGGAACATGTTTCCCCGAGTCTATGGGGACGCGTGACAGCGACGGTTGCATCCGGTTGCGAAACGAAGACATAGTCAGACTTAGGCCGCTTGTCAGAAAAGGCATGAACGTCACCATCACCCCTGACAAGGCCAAATGAATCCGTCAGAAATGATTTGAGAGGACCATCCCGCCAAGGGCCGGTCCTCTCAAAGGGTTTGTCAGATAGTGTGTATATAGTAATTAGTTGATAACAAATTCACAGGCACCCGCGTCAATCTCGAGCGATATATGCGCCAAAACCCAAAGTTCTTCGGGCGTAGACAGCGAGGCCGTCAGGTTGCGGGCTTCGTCTGAGTCGGCACGGTCCTCGTCAAAGAGCGCCATGACAGCCTCAGGCGTTATATTTCCGGCATTATGACCGGCTTTTTCGTGTCCCATTCTTGCGGTTAGTTACTTAGACGATTCTGTAGTCTTAGATAATCAAACAGGCAGAAACCTATCACCTGTCTTCACAATATTTTTTGACAAATTGCAGGACAGCACGGTGTTTGAGATTATAAAGGTTTGAGACACTGACGCCTAACCGTGAGGCGGCATCTTCGGGAGAAAAGCCTTCGAGCAGCAGTATCCTGATGACCTCAGCATAGCGTTGATTGGGCATGCGGGCAAGCGTCATAGCCACATCCATGCGGATATCGTCTGAAGCCGACGGCAGCGAGGCATGGGCAGCTTCAAGACCGTCGAGGTCTGAAGTGACCGCGCCGAGCAGATTTTCACGGCGCCAGAGAAAATACCTCCACGAGAGTGTGACCATCCAGGTGCGCAGAGAACATCCGTCCCGGCCGCTGAACGAGTCGAGACGTCTCCAGTCGCGGTCAGAGAGATAGAGAAACAACTCGTTGACAAGCTCGTCATAGTCGACCGCACCACCCATCAGCCCATGGCGTATGTTGGTGATAGTCGGCTCCAGCAGACTGTAGAAAAAGCGGTGCGTGACACCTTCGTCCCCGGCCCTGAGGCCACGGATATACTCCTCGTCGCTAAGAATGTCCGGTCTGCGTGCTTCTTTCATTTCAGGATAATATCATTTCGGCAGGCTGATATAAAACAGCCTCCCTATCTTTCTATGACCAAAAGAGAATGAAAGTAACCCTCGTGGCAAAAATTTTTTCATCACTATTTTTGGTGATTGCACATATTTACCTCTTTGGGTAATTTTGCAGATGTTAAGAAAAAGCCCTAATATTTGTGAAGACAACCCTGATTAAGCTCGCGCTTCTGACCGCCGCACCGCTGGCCCAGGCCCAGGCCCAGGCCCCCGTCGACAGTGTGCGGGTGCTTGACGAGGTGTCTGTGACGGCCATTAAGTCATCGCTGACATCGTCGCGCGCACTGGGGCCCGTCAGCTCAACGGTTGTTACCTCAGACGAAATCGAACGGCTGGGCATACTGACGATGAAGAACGTCAGCGAGATAGCCCCTAACTTCTATATTCCAGACTATGGAACACGCATGACATCGTCAATCTATGTGCGCGGCATCGGCGCCCGCATTGACCAGCCTGTCGTGGGACTCAACGTCGACAATGTCCCGTTTCTCAACAAAGACAACTATGACTTCGACCTCGTCGACATAGACCGTATCGAGGTATTGCGCGGACCGCAGTCGACTCTCTACGGGCGCAACACAATGGGTGGCGTCGTCAACATAACAACCCTGTCGCCAATGCGATGGCGCGGACTGCGCGTGATGGCCGAGGCTGCCACCGGAACGGCATTCCGGGGTTCGGTGGGCTACTATTTCGGAGTGTCAGACCGCGCTGCCATGTCGGTTAACCTCTATGGCAGCTATCTGGGAGGATATTTCAAAAACGACTACTCGGGAGCCCGCGCCGACCGCGAGGAAAACTTCTCGGCCCGCTGGAAGACCCAGTGGCGCCCGACCTCCGACGTCACACTGGAAAACACCGCTGCCATCTCACTCTCACGTCAGCACGGTTACCCCTATGCTTTTGCCGAGACAGGACGCATAGCCTATAACGACACATGCTTCTACCGTCGCACGGGCTTGACCGACGGCCTGACCGCCAACTGGCATATATCTCCCCGTGTGAAGCTATCGTCAATAACGAGTTACCAGTATCTCGACGACAATATGACGCTCGACCAGGATTTCCTGCCTCTGAGCTATTTCACTCTGACACAGCGGCGCCACGAATGGGCGCTGACTCAGGACTTCGTTGCCCGCGGCACTATGGAGGCATACTCATGGCTCGGCGGACTTTTCGGGTTTTGGAAAAATACCGACATGTCGGCACCGGTCACTTTCAAGAAACACGGCATCGCCGAGCTGATTGTCAACCACCGCAACGAGGCCAATCCCTACTATCCCATCGCCTGGAACGAAGACCGATTCAGACTCAACAGCCACTTCTCAACACCCACGCGCGGCATAGCCGTCTATCACCGCTCCGAACTTAATCTCGGAAACTTGCAGGCAACCTTGGACCTCCGTCTTGACCATGAGGCCGTGACGCTCAATTATCAGAGCTGGTGTCATTCGTCATATTCAATTCTCGACGGACCCGGCGGAGATGTCATGTCGGTGGTTGATCTGACGCTCGACAACCCGGGACGTCTGAGCAAATCGTTCACCCAGCTGCTGCCTAAACTGACGCTGTCTTACACTCTGCCGATGCCGTCTTCCATGATTTATGCCTCTGTGGCCAAAGGTTACAAAGCCGGAGGCTACAACACCCAGATGTTCAGCGACGTGCTCCAGCAGCGCGTGATGGAGACCATGGGCATCACGGCCAAATATGACGTGGACGAAATTGTCAGCTATGACCCCGAAAAGAGCTGGAACTATGAGATTGGCGCGCGACTGTCGACGCTTGACTCGCGACTGTCGGGTGAGGTATCGCTTTTCTATATCGACTGTCGCGACCAACAGCTGACCATGTTCCCCGAAGGGACCACCACAGGCCGCATCATGGCCAACGCCGGCAAGACACGCAGCTATGGCGCCGAAGTGTCGGCGCGCTGGAGTCCCGGCGCCGGGCTGAGATTCCAGGCTTCATACGGATTCACTTCGGCCAAATTCGTCGAATTTGACAACGGCCGCGAGGACTATTCGGGCAAACGGGTCCCCTACGCCCCACAGAACACCTTTTTCATAGGAGCCACATGGATCCGTCAGCTCAACCGCCGGTTCGAGCTCGAGGCCAACGTCAACGGCCGCGGCGTAGGCGACATTTATTGGGATGAAATAAATCAGTTCAGGCAACCGTTCTATATGCAGCTCGGCGCATCGCTGACGCTCAGAGCCCGGCGCTGGAGCGTTGACCTCTGGGGCGAAAATCTGACCGACACCCGGTTTGACACCTTCAGCTATGTCTCCATCTCAAACCGTTTCTTTCAGCGCGGTAAACCCGTCAGAGGAGGCGTGACCTTCAGGCTGATTCTTGCTCAAGGCTGAACCGACTTTCTGTAAATCAAGACAAAACAATATAAAACCATCCAATGAACAGAATCAAGACAATCCTTCTTGGCGCAGTGGCCGTGGCCGGCGCCTCCACAATGACATCATGTCTCTCGGACAACGATGACAACACATCATCCACAGTGCAGCTGACCTATGCCAACTGCTTCAATGCCGTAACCGACCGTTCTACCGGCGAAGTCAACATCTTCACCGGTCCGAAATATACTTTCACGCTCAAGACATTTGCAAACGGAACGTCGACGCTGAAAATCACCATGACCAACGTGAAACTGGCCGACGGAGAGTCTCTTATCTCACTCGACCTGCCCGAGCTGCCTGTCACCGTCCCCACCGATATCACCAAACCCAACACCGTCTCAGGCCGCGACATCGTGCCTACGAACATGGTGTCATCAGAGATTGTGTTTGACTATATCAACGTGAAATTCCTGCTCCGCTATCTCGAAAACAACCGTCAGTCGTTTGTATACGCAGTGGAATATAGCGTCAACGGCAAATATAACGTCGTGACATTCCCCACCACCGCTTTTTATTACGCACGCACGACATCGGCCCCTGCTGACGGTGGCACACCCTTTGTAACAACAGACCCGCGCTATGCCGTCACCTTCAACCCCGACAAAAAGACTGCCACAATCGACATCACCGGTGCTAAATTTATCGAGAACATGCCTGCCATGAACATGACGTTCGGCAATGTTCCCTTTGAATGTGTCGGCAACAGCATCGAAATGAATGCCGAGAGCCTGACACCGACAATCCAAGGCGTTGAATATCCCGGCTATCCCATCACATCGCTCCGCTCGAAAGTCACCCCTGCTGAAGTTGGTTCGCTCAGTTTCACCTGCACTCCCGAGCGTCTCGGAGCCTTCAATGTGGGCGTACAGCTCTACGACATCCTGACCAAAGAGCAGGCCGGCATCTAAAATTCACATCTAACCGCCCCCATAAACGGCCCGGTGTACGTCTCCCGTGCAGAGATAACACCGGGCCGATCTGCGTCCAAAACTGTACTTTCAAAATCGAAGTGCAAAAACTTTGATTAGAAAATAAAAAAGACCTCA
>ENA-OYXX01000538-OYXX01000538.1-human-gut-metagenome-genome-assembly--contig:-NODE-538-length-17427-cov-4.428275_pt1 | contig 17427 bp, 17 predicted proteins | sample MGYA00243976_ERZ653434 | MGnify/ENA primary metagenome ERZ653434 (study PRJEB26926, sample SAMN06165112) | human gut metagenome | biome: ENVO:00009003; feature: ENVO:2100002; material: ENVO:00002003...
CACTCGTAAACTGGGTGAAAGAGAATATCGCTGTCTCGACCGAAAAGAATCCGCGCAATCTGAGAATTTCGCCTGTTTCGGTCTGGCGTCACCGCCGCGACATCAACCCCGCCTCGCGCGATATCTTTTTTGTGGCTCTTGCCCGCGCTCTGGCTATCCCGGCACGAATCAATCCTGTGACGGGGGCTACTGAGTACAGTGCCGACGGCTCGAGCTGCACAAAGGTTTCGTTTGATTCGGAGAAGGCGCCCCAGTCGACTGTGAATCTCACAATGACCTATACACCCAACGGCCTTGTGGACGATCCCAAATATTACGCCACTTTCGCTCTTTCGCGTGTTGACGGTGAACGTCCCCGTCAGCTTGAATATGACGAGATGGCTCCGTGGAGCACTCTCTTCAAAAACGGCTCTGAGATTGAGCCCGGCTATTATATGCTCGTCAGCGGTCAGCGTCTGGCCGACGGCGGCGTTCTCGCCCGAGCTCGCTTCTTCGAGGCCGGCGACCGTGACCTGACACTTCCTCTTGAGGTTCGCTCGGACACGACCCAGGTTCAGGTCATCGGCTCGTTTAATTCAGAGAATATCTATCACGACATAGCTTCCAACGAGGACAAGAGTATACTCTCGACAACAGGACGCGGCTATTTTGTCGTCGGGATAATACGTCCGGGTCACGAGCCCTCGTCTCATGCACTCAACGATATCGCTGCCGCTGCCTCCGACCTTGAGAAATCAGGCGTCAAGATTCTGCTGCTTTTCCCGGATGCTTCTGCTGCATCACGTTTTGACCGCTCGTCATACGGCTCGCTTCCTTCGAATGTTGTCTTTGGAATTGACTCGAATGGTCAGGTTGCAGCCGATCTTGCGTCAAACATGAAGGCTAATCTCGACGAGATGCCTGTTTTTGTTGTCGCCGACACTTTCAACCGTGTTGTCTTCCTCAGCGAGGGATATACCATCCATCTCGGACAGAAGATTGCCGACCTCCTGAAACGCCTCTGATACCGTGGCGTTGCGTGACTGGAGCCGTGCGCTGCTGTCAATGATTTTCCCCGATGTATGCAGCGTCTGCCACCGCTCGCTTGTTGACGGTGAGGACTTTCTGTGTCTCGGATGTCTTTCAGGTTTGCCGCGGACAAACATCCACGCGCTCCCCTTCAATCAGATTCATGAACGTCTTGCCATGCCCGGTATGCTCATCGAGCGTGCTGGTGCATGGTTCTGGTATATCCGTGGCAGTGATTTTCGCAGCATTGTCCACGATGCCAAATATCGTGGCATGTGGTCAATCGGTCGCCGTGCAGCGGCCACGTATGCACGCGAGATTGCTCCCGACGGCTTTTTCGACGGCATCGACATGATTGTCCCTGTTCCGCTTCATCGTTCGCGATTTCTCAGCCGAGGTTATAATCAGAGCGAACAGATAGCCCTCGGGGTCAGCGATGTCACCGGAATACCCGTAGGCCACTGTCTTCAGGCCGTGCGCGGGCATGAGTCGCAGACGCGCCACAATGCGACCGAGCGACTGCGCAATGCTATGGGAATATATGAAGTAATCCCTGAAATGAAGCCTATACTTCAGGGAAAGCATGTGCTTATTGTTGACGATGTCATAACAACCGGCGCCACAATGCTCGCATGTCTGAAGGCCATAGCGGATGCCGCGCCGACTGCGCGGTTGAGCGTCATGTCGCTTGGCGCCACCCGCCTTGACGGATAGAATATGAAGCTTTTTTACTTGCTGACCCTTCATGAAATATCCCTGAGATAAGGGAGAATGAAAAATTTATTGTAATTTTGCTGCCGCGTAGATATGTTGGACAACATATCTACGCGGCATATTCTCTTCTCTATACGAGCCGTCTCATAACCATTCGTCCTGTCTGATCATTGACAACCAAATATATAGATTAACGAAGTAAAGATGAACTTCTATTCAACCATCGACTTCAAGCCGAAACTCGTATCGGCTATGCGTGACTACTCGTTTGACAAGTTCAAGGCCGACCTGATTGCCGGTATCGTAGTCGGTATCGTGGCACTCCCGCTTGCCGTTGCCTTTGGTATCGCCAGTGGCGTGAATCCGACTGTAGGTCTCATAACAGCCATTATAGGAGGTTTTATCGTCTCAGTTACCGGAGGCTGCTCCGTTCAGATCGGAGGTCCCACAGGCGCATTTATCGTCATTGTCTACGGCATCATCTCCAACTTTGGCCTCGAGGGTTTGGCTGTGGCTACGTTCATGGCCGGAATCATTCTTATGGCACTCGGTTTTTTCAGGCTCGGCACTATCATCAAGTTTATTCCTTATCCGATTGTGGTGGGATTCACCGCCGGTATCGCCCTGACCATCTTCTCCACGCAGATCAATGATTTTCTCGGATTGGGTCTCAAAAACATACCCGGCGAATTTTTACCGAAATGGGCCATGTATCTCTCCAATCTTGGCAATATCGATTGGATGACTCTTGCTGTAGGTATTGTGACCCTGTCTATAATCGTGTTTACTCCGCTGATATCGCGTCGTCTTCCGGGCGCGCTCATGTCCATCATCATCGTCACCGCTTTAACGGCCTTTATTCCTACGGTTTTCCCCGGATTTCAAGTAGAGACCATCGGCGACCGCTTCGGTTCGCTTTCCACTGACATCCCCGCGGCCAAAGGATTCACCCTCGACATGGCCACCATCAACCTCCTGCTCCCGTCGGCTTTCACGATTGCTATCTTAGGTGCTATAGAGAGCCTGTTGTCGGCAACGGTGGCTGACGGTGTTACCGGTGTCCGCACCAACTCAAACACCGAGCTGATAGGACAAGGCATGGCCAATATCGTGGTTCCCTTTTTCGGAGGCATACCGGTTACCGGAGCCATAGCCCGAACTATGACCAACATTACAAACGGTGGTCGCACACCTGTTGCCGGGGTGATACACGCTCTCGTGCTTTTTGCCATTTTCCTCTTCCTTATGCCCCTTATCAACATGATTCCTATGTCGTGTCTCGCCGCGGTTTTGATTGTGGTGAGTTATAACATGAGTGGCTGGCGAACCATCCGCTCCATCTTTCACAACCCAAAGAGCGACATCATTGTGCTGATAGTGACATTCGGCCTCACGGTCATATTCGATCTCACCATCGCCATAGAGATGGGGCTCCTTCTGGCCGTGATTCTTTTCATGCGCCGTGTGATGGAGAACACCCAGATACGCGAGTATTCAGGTAAACTCGAGGTGGACGAAAACTCTGAAATGACCCATCACGAAGTGCTCAATCTCAACCCCGGCATCACGGTCTATGAAATCGACGGCCCGTTCTTCTTCGGCGTCGCCACCAAGTTCGACGAAATGATGCGCTCCACACCCCACGCAAAGCCCAAGGTGCGTATTATACGTATGCGCAAGGTGCCCTTTATCGATTCAACAGGAATCCACAATCTCGAGACTCTCATCCGCTCTTCTCAGGAAGAAGATATCCAGATTGTACTCTCCGGCGTCAAGGAGAATGTACGTGAGGCTCTGATTCATGCCGGCATCGGCAATCTCATCGACGAGGACCATATCTGTCCCCACATCTCAGTGGCCGTAGAGATGGCCAACAGTCTCGTTCCCTGTCGCGAAGACTCTGTCCTCACTCCGGCGGCATTGTGAACACCATGAGAATGGCGACATTCTCTTATCGATGGTTCAGTATGATTGCAGTCCGGCGGGAATCTGATAACCGTCGGAACGGGCACGATCGACAACCCGTTTGATGCGCGCCTGAGTGTCGGGATGGTCTGAAAACATCTTCTGAAGCGCCGACGGCTCACTGCCTGACGACGAGAGTTTCTGGAAAGCTGTTGCCATTCCAAGTGGATTCTTCCCGTGACTCTTTAGGAAATAATATCCATAGTCGTCGGCCTCGGTCTCCTGTTTGCGTGAATATTTGGTGTTGAGCAACGTAGCACCAATTGCACCGAGCTGCGAGTCAGAAAGTGCGCCGACCATGCCGCCTTTGGCGCCGAGCACATCGCGTGCAGCGTCGTTGATGAGTTGTGCCTTGAGCGCTTTCTTTGAATGATGTTTGGCCACATGGCCAATCTCATGACCGATGACTCCGAGAAGTTCGTCGTCGTTCATGACGTCCATCAATCCCGAGAAAACCCTGACACTTCCGTCGGGACAGGCGAAAGCGTTAATCTGCGATGTCAGATAGACTTTGAAGTTCAGAGGTATGCCGTCGACGTCGGTCAGACCCGCTGTGATTTTTTTGAGCCTGATGGTGTAGCGGCTCTTGGGTCCTGCAACTTTGTTCTTTTTATCCATCTGTGTCACTGACTGTCTGACATAGTCTATCATATCGTCGTCAGTGAGCGTCATAGCCTGGATTCCCTTCATTCCGGCCTGAGCGAGTCTGCTCCAGTCCCAGGCGGCGCTCTCAAAGGTCAGGCATGACAGCATGATTGCGACAAGCGCCAGTACTGTCCTTAGTTTCTGTCTAATCATATCGATAATAATCAGTTTCGTTCTTAAGGTTTAACACCGCTGTTGTCAGTGAGTTCACTTGATGACATCCAAAAACTTCGGGTATGTCTTTTCAATGCGCAAAGATAGTGACATTTGGCGTTATGCCCGCTTTCGGGCGGTTTGTATTTATAGAAAAAGTTCGTAAATTTGTAGTTTGAATAAAGATTGAAAAAATGAAACGCAAGTTTTGGATATATCTTGTTTTGATGCTGACGTGCGGATGTCCGGTCATCACTGCCCAGACAGATGCCGCTCCCGCCACTCTTTTTCAGTATCCCCAGCTGCCCGACAGCCTGACCGATATTAACGCACGTTATAACTATTACATCTCTCACTTTTGGGACCGAGCTCCCATGAAGAGTGTTTTTTCGTCAAAACCCAAGCTCGCCCAGGCGTTCTATGATTTTGTGACGCCTATGAGATTCGCTTCGGCCGATACCGTCCGCTCGGCCATTTCCAGGCTTATGAATGCTGTGGCCGACAAAGCTGACCATCAACTCTATTTGGCTCAGTTGGCCGAGGATAATCTTTATGGCGATTCGGCAGAAGTATGGATTGACGACTACTACTTAGCTTTCATCCGTCCGGTCATCAGCAATAAACGTGTCGACAAGGCTCTGAAAGCTCGCTATAAGGTCCAGTATGACCAGTTGAGAAATTCGCGTGTCGGCCGCCCGATGGCTCCGTTTGCGTTCACTGACCGCAATGGTGAAAAACAGACATATTTCTCGCAACCCGACATTGCCACGATTGTTTTCTTTAATGATCCCGACTGCTCTGACTGCGCGATGGCACGTGTGCGTCTTCAGGCCGATGTCAAGGCCGCCCAGCTTCTGGAGCAGGGAAAACTGAAGATTCTGGCCTTATCGCCAGTCGACGCCGACGAGACATGGCGCGACTCGGTCAAAGACTATCCCGAGTCATGGATTGTCGGTGCTAATCCCGACCTCGACCTCTGTGTCGATCTTCGCAAGGGAACTCCAGCTTTCTATGTTCTCGACGAGCAGGGACTCCTTGCTGCTAAAAACATTGATATTAACTCGATACTCCTTCTCTTGAGCAAAATATGAGCAAAACAACTGATTTTCTCGCCCGCCAGTTTGTGAAGTTCACCGGCTACACCTACTCGAATATGGCACGTCTGTTCATGCGCCTCTTTGTTGGTGTCATGTTCATGCAGTTCGGCATACGTCATCTGGTCAACTATCATCAGATGATCACTGATTTTCCGACAGTTTTGGGCATGAGTCATGAGACATGTCTGATACTGATGATTATCATCGAGCTTGTCTGCTCTCTGTTTATTATTGTTGGATTTCTCACAAGGCTGTCGACCATCCCCCCTATAATCGCGATGATTCTCTCGGAGTACTACATTATCCATGACATGCTCCACGATGCTTCGGCCTACGGCCTGGATAGCGTAGACCCTGGTTATCTGCCGATTATGTTCATTGGCATTTTCCTGTTTCTGCTTCTTGCAGGTCCTGGACGCATATCGGTTGACTATTTCGTATCGCTGCGCATCATCGAGCGTCAGGGCAAACGCGAGGAAGAGGAGCTTGAAGAGGTATGAAGCCCACGGCCGTACTAATCTCAGGTGGCGTCGACAGTGCTGTCGCTGTCGATCGTCTTGTCAATCTGGGGCTTGATCTTCATCTGTTTTATATCCGCATCGGCATGGACGGCGACGGCGGTGACTGCTCGGCAGAAGAGGACATTGAGATGTGCACATTAATTGCACGTCGTTACGGTTTGCCGTTCGATGTCGTTACCCTCCATAACGAATATTGGGAGAATGTGATGGAATATGCCCTTGATGCCGTGCGCAAGGGACTGACACCCAATCCCGACATGATGTGTAATCTCATTATCAAGTTCGGCTATTTCGAGCGACGCTGGGGCCATGAATTCGAAAAGACCGCCACAGGCCACTATGCTACGACAATTATAGGCGATGACGGTCTCATTTATCTCGGCACTGCAGTTGACCCAGTCAAAGACCAGACTGATTTTCTTGCACGTATAACCTATGAACAGCTCAGCCATGTGATTTTTCCCATCGGAGACCTGCCCAAATCTGAGGTAAGGGAAATTGCGGTCAAATGCGCTCTTCCCAATGCTTTCCGTCGCGACAGCCAAGGTATCTGTTTTCTTGGGAAAATCAATTATAACGACTTCCTGCGCCGTCATCTTGGCGAAAAACCGGGGCCGATTGTGGAGATTGAGACCGGACGCAAGCTCGGGATGCACCACGGATTCTGGTTCCATACAATTGGACAGCGCAAGGGGCTCGGCCTCAGTGGCGGACCCTGGTTTGTCGTAAAAAAGAATATTGAAGACAATGTCATATACGTATCTCGCGGATATGATACAGAGAAACAATACGGCACTCGTCTGCCTCTGACCGCCATGCACTGGATTACGCGTAATCCATGGCCAGAAAGTTGCGACGGCGTCGAAATTACATTCAAGAACCGTCATACTCCTGAGTTTATGACCGGACGCCTTACCCGTCTCGCTGATGGCACGGACGAGTATGTCATCGAAAGCGACAGACGGGTCCAGGGCATCGCTCCGGGACAGTTTGCCGTCATATATGACCGTGACCGTCGTCTCTGTCTGGGCAGCGGCATGATTACGGTTTAATCCTGAACCCAACCAATAAGAGAAATATGGAAGACAGAATACAGCTGAGAGTTATGGGTATCTCCTACAGCCAGACGCAGTCTGGCGCATATGCTCTGATTTTGGCTCAGGCAGGGGGACCGGTCCGAATCCCCGTCGTCATTGGTGCGTCCGAGGCTCAGTCGATAGCCATGCGCATGGAGGGCATCACCCCGCCGCGTCCGCTGACCCACGACCTGATGGCTAATATGACGCGTGCGTTCGGCATCGCTCTCAAAGAGGTCTTTATATATAAGTTTGAGGACGGCGTTTTCTCCTCGGAGATGAAATTCATTGACATGGACCGTGAGGTGACTCTCGACTCACGCACTTCAGACGCCATAGCACTGGCTATGCGTGTCGGAGCCCCGATTTTCACCACTCGCGAAATCATGGAGGAAACCGGGTTTGTCTTGGAGGAGACCTCTGAAGGTGTGATAGGATCGTCCGACAAGAATGAGACTGCCGGCGTCTCTCAGTCGCCGAGAATGCCCGATGCTGAAGAATTTTCAATAGAACAGCTCGAAGCTACGCTCAGTCAGCTGATTGAACGCGAGGAATATGAGGAAGCTTCACGCATCAGCGAAATCCTCAAACGCAAACGTGGCAAAAACCACAAGAAGGAATAACCAATACTCATCACATATCTACCATGAAATCAATCAAGATGCGCCTCGCGGCGATGTATTTTCTTGAGTTCGCAGTCTGGGGAGCCTATCTGACTTCTCTGGGCGCATATTTGTCTAAAGTGGGTCTTAGCGGCAATATCGGATGGTTCTATGCTGTCCAGGGCATTGTCTCGCTCTGCATGCCCGCTCTGATAGGCATCATAGCTGACCGCTGGATTCCTGCACAGAAGATGCTCAGTCTGTGTCATCTTGTCGCGGGCGGTTTTATGGTGTCAGCCGGTCTTTACGGCCTGTCTGTTGACGAGCCTGATTTTGCGACGCTTTTCTTCCTTTACACTGTGTCTGTAGCATTCTTCATGCCCACAATAGGACTGTCTAATTCGGTAGGATATACCGCGTTGCGTAAAGCTGGGCTCGATACCGTCAAGAATTTTCCGCCAATCCGCATATGGGGCACCGTCGGTTTTATCATAGCCATGCTCTTTGTGAATTTCACAGGATATCAGAATACATCTGCTCAGATGGTAGTTTCAGGTATTCTTTCGGGTGTGCTGATGATTTATGCTCTGACGATGCCCAATTGTCCGACAAACCGTGACGCAGCGCCCAAGTCTGTCATCGATGCTCTCGGTCTGCGAGCATTTACTCTTTTCAAAGACCCGCAGATGGCCATATTCTTTATATTCAGTATGCTGCTCGGAGTTGCGCTCCAGATTACCAATGGTTTTGCCAATCCGTTTATTCAGGCTTTCGGCTCAATAGATATTTATAAAGGTGCGTGGGGGGTTGACAATGCCAATGCCCTGATTTCGCTCTCACAGATTAGTGAGACTTTTTGCATCCTGTTGATTCCGTTTTTCATGAAGCGTTACGGCATAAAGACCGTCATGCTGATGGCCATGTTTGCATGGGTTCTCCGTTTCGGGCTCTTCGGTCTCGGCAACCCCAACATGCCCGGTGTGCTCCTTTTTATTCTTTCGATGATTGTGTATGGCATTGCGTTTGACTTCTTTAATGTCAGCGGTTCGCTCTATGTTGATTCGCGCACTGATAAGAACATTCGTTCGAGTGCCCAGGGGCTCTTTATGATGATGACAAACGGCGTGGGCGCGACCATCGGTACTCTGGCCGCTCAGGCCATTATTGATCATTATGTGTTCTCGAAGCCGGCCGGTCTGGAGCAGATAAAAGGCTGGGAGACCTCATGGTTCATCTTTGCCGGTTACGCACTCGTTGTGGCTATACTGTTTATGCTTATTTTCCACGATAAGAAAGCCGGGAAGGCAGCGCCCGCCAATGAAGATGACGCTGACCCCGAAGGTATGGTTGAGGCATGATTCGCTTCTATGCTCCCGATATTGCCGAAACTCTCCGTCTGCCGGAGAGCGATTCGGGCCACTGTGTGCGTGTCCTGCGTATGCGCCAGGGTGACGAGATTGAGGTGACTGACGGTCGCGGTCATATCTATCGTTGTGCCATTGTTGATCCTCATCCCAAACATACTCTCGTTGATATCCGTGAATGTTTGGAGCCTCCTCTCCCCTGGACATACATGCTGACGGTGGCTGTTGCCCCTACGAAGCATATGGATCGTATGGAATGGCTTGTGGAGAAACTGACCGAGGTGGGTGTCAACCGATTCGTGCCACTATTGACACGCCACAGTGAGCGCAAGGAAATCAAGACCGAGCGTCTCGAGAAGATTGCTGTCTCCGCTATGAAACAGTCGCTTAAAGCCATCATGCCGGAGATAGTTCCAATGACTCCATTGGTGGAGTTTATCGCTAATGACAATTCGGCCCAGCGCTTTGTGGGATATTGTGATGATACGGTTGAACGTCGTGTCTTGTCCCGCGAAATAACAGCCGGACGTGACGTCTCTGTCATGATTGGTCCTGAAGGTGATTTCTCGCCCGAGGAGATTTCCGCGGTCATAGCTGCCGGATATCTGCCGGTTACGTTAGGCGACAACCGCCTGCGGACAGAGACTGCCGCCCTTGTTTCGGCAACAACCGTCCATATCATAAATCAGCTCTAATCTATTTTTATCTGAATAATTATGACCAACAGACAGATTTGGCCTGATGATTACCAGCCGGTTGAATCGCTTCAGTTCGAACCCCTCGAGACCCGCTATCTGAAGCTTAAAAGAGTCTCGATTGCGATTGCTTATGTTGTTTTGATGGCGTTGGCTCTATTGATTCTGTTGATTGATGAAGATTGGGCTTTAACGCTTATGATTGTGGTCGAGTCGGTCTTCTTGTTTGCTTTTGTCGTAAATATCGCTATTGCTCCCAAAATATGGGACATCAGAGGATATGCTTTGCGCGACAAGGATATCTCATATCGTTCAGGACTGTTTTTCCGTAAAGTAGCCACCATTCCGTTTGCCAAAATTCAGCAGGTGAGTGTCGGTGCCAATCCGTTGGGACGGCTCTTTAATCTATATTATATCGACATTATAAATGGGTCGCAGGGGCTGTCGGGCCATATAATGATTCCCGGGCTGACACGTGAGAAGGCTGAAAAGATAAAATCACTGGTAATCTGCAAAACAGAGAGTGACGATGAATGATTTCTCTACTCCCCGCCGCATGGGCGCAAGCGCATTCATCATCATTTTTCTGAAGACGTTTAAAGAGTTTGTCGGCGCTTCCATATTTATAATTCTATATCTTTTCTTTGACCATGAAGAAAACCGGACACTTATCGGTTCTCTCCTTGAAATGTTGTCGATTATCGCCGGCTTCACAGCTATTTCGCTTCTTTTTGCCTTCATCAGATATTATTTCCGCAAATTCCATATCGAGGGAGATAAGCTGGTCTTTACGAGCGGACTCGCCAATAAGAAAACAACGAGTTTTCCGCTCTCTCGGGTACACTCGCTGCGCACTACACGTGGAATATTCTATCGACTTCTCGGTGTCAGAGGGGTGTTTTTTGAAACTATTGCAACCGATAAGGCTGAGGTTGAGCTGATTCTTGACGAGAGTGATTGGCAGTCGCTTCTCAACAGCGTCCGAGTCGGCGAGAATAAGGCCAGGACAGTTGCTTCTACCCCACCTCCCCCGGCTATCGGCTCAAATGTCCGTCTCTCTAACAAAGACATTGTCAAAGATTTGCTTTGTCAGAATCATCTGCGTGGTTTTGCCGTGTTGGCAGCTGTTATTAGCCCCGTAATTGGTAATCTCGACAGTTTTGACAATGATGTTGTTGTCGGTACCATAGATTCACTGGGCAATAAGTTATCTGACGCATTTGCGACAACAGCCGTCTGGATATGCTCCCTTCTTGGTCTTTATCTTCTCGTCATGACGTTGTGGGTCATCAAGGGAATTTTGAGAAATGCCAATATGTCTCTGACGATTCTACGAGACCGTCTGACAGTTGAATCAGGGCTGTTTTCACGTTTCACCTGTCGCGTAGCCCGCAACAAGGTGTCTGTCCTGTCGGTAAAGCAGAATCCTCTCGAACGTCTTGCTCATTGTCAAACCATTTCGTTGCGTCAGGCTGAAAATGCTTCGGATAAGGAAAGCGGAGGCCAAACAATTATATATGGCCCTATGCTTGGTCAATCACTACTCTCATGGTGGCTCGACAACTCATCAACCGGTGACGTTTTTGTGTCTGCACAATCAGGAATTGGAGTGTTTTACAGGCGCTTTATTCCATGTCTGATTTTTGCGTTGATAGCGGGCTGCATATTGGTCCACTTCGGACAATTGGTTTTAGCAGTCTCGCTATGTTCTGCAATCGTCCTAATTTCTGCCATAAGAGCACTGATGGCATATCGTCATAGCTCAGTAAATCTTTTTGACTCCTATCTATTGGTTAAACGTGGCAATCTCGCTGTCATCCATGACTACATAACCTATAGAGACATCGAGTCGGTGTCAGTCAAGAGTACGCCTATGACTCCTTACACCGGTCGGGTATCACTCCGGCTTTCGACCAATGCCGAAACACTGACGGTTTTTTCACTAAAAGCAGACATAGCAACCGATATCCGAGACCTCATTCTCCTCAGAAACTTCAGCATATAATTAGATATAAACGAACTTAATTGTCGTTGTACACCGAGGCGAAGTTGTTGAGTTGCTTCTCGATTTGCGTAAATTGCTCATCATCAGTGGCGCAATTTTCCAAAACGTTCGCTGTGACTTTGTTTGCGACGGCCTTTGATGTCGGCGGCACGTCATTATCATAAAATGATATTATGGCCGGTTAAATGCTTTCAGCTGGTGCAATTGAACCATAATTAGCCACTTAACTTAAAGTTAAGTGGCTGATTATATGGAGCTTGTTGGTGCGAGCTATCACTCCCACTCGATCGTTGCCGGTGGCTTTGAGGAAATATCGTAGCAAACGCGGTTGACGCCACGTACTTTGTTGATTATTTCGTTAGAGACCTTAGCCAGAAATTCATAAGGCAGGTGTGCCCAGTCCGCAGTCATGGCGTCGGTTGATGTGACTGCACGGAGTGCGACGGCGCGCTCATAGGTGCGTTCATCACCCATGACACCAACGCTCTGTACGGGCAGGAGGATGACTCCGGCCTGCCATACCTGGTCATAGAGTCCTGATTCGCGGAGGTTGTCGATGAATATCTTGTCGGCATCCTGAAGTATGCGAACTTTTTCGGGCGTTATGTCGCCTAAGATTCTGACGGCAAGGCCGGGCCCGGGGAACGGTTGGCGTTTGACGAGACGGTCCGGCATGCCTAACTCACGACCTACGGCACGCACTTCGTCTTTAAAGAGAAGCCTGAGCGGCTCGCAGAGCTTGAGGTTCATCTTCTCGGGCAGTCCGCCGACATTGTGGTGGCTTTTGATGGTTGTGCCGGTGATTGAGAGCGATTCAATGCAGTCAGGATAGATAGTACCTTGCGCGAGCCATTTTACGTCCTTGATTTTGTGAGCCTCACGGTCAAAGACATCGATAAATCCTTTTCCGATGATTTTGCGCTTGCGCTCGGGGTCGGTGACGCCTTCGAGTTCTCTGTAGAATTCTTCGGATGCATCAACGCCAATGACGTTTAGACCAAGGCCCTCATAGTCGTACATGACATCTGAAAACTCGTTTTTGCGCAACAGGCCGTGGTCAACGAAAATGCAGGTAAGATTCTTACCGATGGCCTTGTTGAGGAGTACGGCAGCAACTGAGGAGTCGACACCTCCGCTGAGTCCGAGGACCACCTTGTCGTTACCAAGCTGTTCGCGGAGGTTGTTGACGGTTGTCTCGATGAACGAAGCTGCGCTCCAGTCCTGACGGCCGCCGCAGATGCCGACAACGAAATTGCGCAGTATGTCTGTGCCACATTCGCTGTGAAAAACTTCGGGATGGAACTGTACACCCCACAGAGGATGGTTCTTCCAACGGTAAGCTGCGATTTTCACTTCGGCTGTCGAGCCTATTGTCTCGTATCCCTCGGGAAGTGCCGTGATGGTGTCGCCATGGCTCATCCAAACTTGCGAGCCTACGGCTATTCCCTCCATAAGCGGGTCTGTCGAGTCTACCCAGGTCAGACGGGCACGGCCATATTCACGCGAGGGTGCCGGCTCTACTTTGCCGCCGTGGATGTAGCTCATAAACTGGGCGCCATAGCAGATTCCCAATATGGGCAGACGGTCAATGATGCCCGTCAGGTCTGCCTTGAAGACTTTTTCGTCATAAACAGAGAAAGGGGAGCCTGACAGAATGACGCCTATCACCGACGGGTCGTCATGCGGAAATTTGTTGTAGGGGACAATCTCACAGTATTGATTCAACTCGCGGACACGCCGTCCGATCAGTTGCGTGGTCTGTGAGCCGAAATCGAGAATAATGATTTTCTGCTGCATATTACTACTGTCTGTGAATATGCCCGCAAAGTTAGCGATTTTTTTCGACATCTCTCCCCCGCTCCCGCTTCTATTTGGCGCAAAGGCGACGACTGACGGGGCCGACAATCAGGTGCTCGGCAAGCACAGCCAGACTGAAAGTAATGATATAGCAGGTGACTATGGCTATCGGAGCATGTGAGTCAATTCCGAGTCGTAAAAGGGCGCGGTAGTATATGGCAATAATTGGAAGGTGAATTATATATACGGCCATGGCATATCGGCCGAGTTTAACCAATGGCTCGATTCTGAATAGATCGGCTATTACAGACCGGCTTCGGTCTACACGTGCAAAAGTGTAAAGCAAAACCGCTGCCGGAAACCACCAGTATGGAGCAATGGTAAACCGGAGTGATATAGTATCTGACATCATGAAGAAAAGAGCAGCAACCGCGAGCGCGCTGACGGTCAGGACTGTCGCTGTTTTATTAGATGGCGTATCAGGATAATGTGTGAGATAGAGTTTCCCGAGAATCATGCCCGTCAGATAAGCCGGGAACTGCATCAGCGGATTGATATAGATTATTGCATTAAATTTGTCTTCGGACACGACGGACGCAACCATGCAGTATGCTATGAAGTAAACGAGTCCAAGGGCCGTTGATATGGCTGGTCTTCGCTTCATGAGTCGGATAACCGGATATGAAACAGCCCAACAAAAAAGCAGGCTGCTTACAAACCATAACGCAGCGTTGCCTGAGAAATAAATATCATCAATCGGGAACCAACTCTGTGTTAGCGTCAGATCTGTTATGGCTCCAAGAGGTGAAGCAGGTTCAATATATTTCCACCCAAAAGGGAGAGTCAGCAAACAAAGAGGATAAAGGCGAGCCAGACGCTTGCATAGCATATGACGCGTCAGCGTCATTATCGGCCCGCGGTCAGTATGATGGTTGATATAAAACAAAAATCCGCTCATCATGAAAAAGAGCTCTACGCCCAGTGTGGTCAGCATGATGAGCCACTGAAATCCTTGCCAGTAATGGTTAATAAAGATGACGCTGATGGCTAAGAACCTCAGCGTCTCATATGACTTTATTATATCGGCTTTCGCTTTCAATTGTCGCAGATTGTTATGACTGCCATGACAGGGAAGTGATCTGACGGTGTGCGTGCGACCATGTCTGTCATGTCAATTTCGCCGGGAGCGTCGTTGCCTTTATAGCTTTTTGATATATTACGCGGACTGCGGTATGTGTCGGTAAGCACCCCGTATTTTTCGACCATAATATCTGGAGTGACAAATATGTGATCGATGCGCGAGGTTGTGTAGGTGTCAGTCGCGTAGTCGTTGAATGTCCCGTTGTTCTGATAGACAAAAAAGGCTTTGTCATGGCTGTCCTGAAGCTTTCCTCCGGATAAAATTGTGCGATAAGCCGGAGAGGTCTGATCAACATTGAAGTCACCGGTAACGAACGTTGGCAGAGGACTGTTTGCTTCTTCAATCTTTCTTATGATAAGCTTGGCGCTCTCGCTACGCGCCACAGTGCCGATGTGGTCCATGTGGAGATTATAGAACATGAACTCACGGCCTGATTGGCGGTGACGGAATTTGCCCCAGGTGCACACTCTGACGCATTCTGCGTCCCATCCTTTTCCGGGGCGGTCGGGTGTCTCCGAGAGCCAGAAGTCACCGTGGTCAAGTAGCTCGAATTTTTTTGTGTCATAGAAAATTGCGGCATACTCTCCCTTCTCTTTTCCGTCATCCCGCCCCACACCTATATATTCATATCCGGGGAGGTCACGGCGCAGCGTGTCAAGTTGGGGCTTCATTCCCTCTTGTGTGCCGAAAATGTCAAAACCGTGAAATCTGATGAGCGAGGCCACATAGGGCTCGCGTTGTGTCCATCCATTACCGGTCTTGACGTCAGCGTCAGTCAGCAGACGGAGATTATATGTTGCCACGTTGAAACGAGTGCAGTCGTCCTGAGCTTTGACCGTGGTCGGAACGATGGTCAGTGTCATTAATATCAGCAGAAGCGTTGCCGATAGACATTCGTGATAAATTTTTTTCATGATTATAGAGTTATGTGTCGGGCCTCGACGGGCGTGTCGAGAAAAAGTTGGGCCAGACCGGTAAATTTTTCTGGATTTTCGGTTGTGAGGAAGCGGGTCGTTGCACCGCGTGTGATTTTCGAGTCGATTTCGGGATGACGCCTGAGATAGTCTTCGAGGCTTGTGGCGACGATTTCGCCTTGGGTGACGATGCCGACACCCGGAGAGACATAGCGGCGTATCTTATCCATCAGCAGCGGATAGTGTGTACAGGCCAAAACGATTGTGTCGATATCGGGTGCCTCGTCAGAGAGCGCTTTAAGCTCCTTCTCGACAAAGTAATCCGCACCGGGTCCTGAGCCTTCGCCGTTTTCAACCAGAGGCACCCACATCGGGCAGGCATGTCCCGTCACCTTCATCTCGGGAAATAGTTTCGCAACCTCGAGGTCATAGCTGTGTGAACGGATTGTGCCGGGTGTACCCAAGACTCCTATGTGACCGTTTTGGCTGAATCCGCGGGCAGCCTCAACCGTTGGCCTGATGACACCGAGCACGCGTCGTGACGGGTCGAGTTTAGGAAGGTCGTTCTGCTGTATCGATCTGAGAGCTTTAGCCGACGCCGTGTTGCATGCAAGGATGACGAGGTGACATCCCTGGGCAAAGAGTGCCCTGACGGCCTGAAGTGTAAAATTATAGACTACTTCAAAAGACCGTGTGCCATAGGGCGCGCGCGCATTGTCGCCCAGATAGAGATAATCATAATCAGGCAGATGACGCCGGATTTCACGAAGTATCGTCAGACCTCCGTAGCCTGAGTCGAAAACGCCTATCGGTCCGGGCGATGCAGGCAGATTGAGTCTTTCGTTATTCATTGTCTTTTAGAGAATTCACATCCACAGTAGAGCTGGTTGTAAAATCCGCGCTCTCTGATGATTTCGTTACGTCGTTCCTGGAGGCCACCCTTTCGCCAGTTGCGGTCCCAGAAAATGACTTTGCCGCCGGTAGTCTCCTGGGCTTCCTTGCCGGCTTCGGCAATTTGCTCCAGACTTTTCCAACGGCTTGAAGCCAGTGTGGTGGCTATCAGGCTATAGCCGTGTTCGGCTGCATAGTGGGCTGTCATTTTCAGCCTCATTGCGAAACATCGCTGACACCGCCGTCCGCGTTCAGGTTCATTCTCGAGTCCGGCTACGCTGTTGAGCCATTCATCGTGGTCATAGGGCGATTCAACCATCCCTATTTCCATCTCGCGGGCAAAACGCCGGCATTCATCACGCCTCTTCTCATACTCCTCGCGAGGATAGATATTGGGATTACAATAGAAGATGACCGGCTCGAGTCCGCGGGCTTTCATAGCCTCGACAATGGCTCCCGAGCAGGGCGCACAGCAGGCGTGAAGCAGAATCTGCTTCACGCCGCCGGGCGTAGCCCACGGGTCTTCTTTGATTATTCGGCCCATGATCAGGTTGTTATTACTTTCCGCCGGGAGTGCTAAGTTTGCCTCCTTTTGCGGGTTCATCCTCGAGGAGACCGCGGTTGCGGAGCAGGGCTTTGACATTGGGTTCGTGGCCGCGGAAATTGACATAGAGAGCCATGGGATCCTCGCTGCCGCCCTTCTCGAGAACAGTTTCCATGAATGTTTTGGCTGTGGCGGGGTCAAAGACTCCTTTTTCCTTAAAGAGCTCGAACCCGTCTGTATCAAGTACCTCTGCCCAAAGATAGGTGTAGTCTGTCTCTTATACACATCTGACGCT
>ENA-OYXX01000542-OYXX01000542.1-human-gut-metagenome-genome-assembly--contig:-NODE-542-length-17374-cov-7.945205_pt1 | contig 17374 bp, 17 predicted proteins | sample MGYA00243976_ERZ653434 | MGnify/ENA primary metagenome ERZ653434 (study PRJEB26926, sample SAMN06165112) | human gut metagenome | biome: ENVO:00009003; feature: ENVO:2100002; material: ENVO:00002003...
CATCGTTATCTGGACCTTGCAACAAAAGTTAAATGAAAGAGCCGTGTGATACATCTAAAATATTCACTCAAAAATGAATTTATATAAGAATTAATACTTAACTTTGCACAGGGACTTTTAGATGATGTAGTTATGACAACAGTAACATTAAAAACAATAGAGCAAAACGATAATGTGGGAATGTTTTCCATATGTTTTGATCATAGCGAAGTGAGTGAGTTTGAGAAATTCCTAAACGAGTTCAAGAACAATGCTACATATAACAAGGATTTCAATATCATCTTGTTGGCATTATCCAAGATTATTGATAAGGGAGCTCTTGAGCGTTTTTTCCGGAACGAAGGAAAGATAAACGACAACGTCAAAGCCCTTGCCATTGATTCACGTAAACTGAGATTATATTGTCTACGAATATCAGACCAAATACTCATTCTTGGAAATGGTGGAGTGAAGACTACTCGTACATATCAAGAGAGTGAAACACTAAGTGGCTATGTTATGGATCTGCAAACTTTTGACAGAGCGTTGCTCAAAGCACAGAAGTCAGGAAAGGTTACGATTGAAAAGAATATGATAACCGACATTCAGAGTGCAACATTTGACATATAATAAGGCAGCCTTATGATACATAATGATTTGTTCAGACAGTGTCTCATGACTGTTCCCGAAGAACAGAAAACTGAATTCGAACTTTCTTTCGGAATAGCGGAGCGCATCAGTGAAGTTCTTAAGGCAAAGAACCTCACACAGAAAGATTTTGCCAACAGACTTCATAAGAGGGAATCGGAAATATCCAAATGGATGACAGGCAGACACAATTTTACTATACAGACCATAGCTAAAATTGAGACTGCTTTGGGGTGCAAGCTCATCAATATTCAACGATGACTTGTCTTTGCGGCTTGGAGCGTATACTTTCGTGGGTAAAGTCTGTATTCTGTGGCAGTCCGAAAAATGTATAGGGGAATGTCATTGCGAAAATGGTGCCGCGAGCGGGACTCGAACCCGCACAACCATTACTGGTCAAGGGATTTTAAGTCCCTCGTGTCTACCAATTCCACCATTGCGGCATCCATAAAAAATAATGGAGCGGAAAACGGGACTCGAACCCGCGACCCCGACCTTGGCAAGGTCGTGCTCTACCAACTGAGCTATTTCCGCATCGTTTTGCGGTTGCAAAGATATTATTATTTCTTGTAACAACCAAAAGTTTCGTGCGTTTTTTTGATTATATGAATAATGTAAGTTGGGTTGTAAGTTGGGTTTAAAGAGTCGCTAAATGAAAGAGCTGCGTAGTATACTTGTGGTAAAAAGCTTCATGAAATGATACGATTATAGATTTTTTTATTAATTTTGAACCCAAATGTATTTATGAACGAAATCGTTTAATAATAAAAGCAAAATTGGGAGGAAAACATAATGTTAATGTTCATCGGAATAGTGATTTGGATTGTCGGAATGTTTCTTTCACAGGCAACAGGGCATGGAGATTGAAAAAATCGAATAAGGGGACAGTTGAAACAGACAATAAATTAAAACAACAATACAATGGGTAATATTGAATATAAAGAGATACATACATTCGGCCGTGATGAACTGGAACGGCTGTTCATGTCCGTAGAATGGTCGTCGGGGCACTATCCCGACAAACTCGTTGAGGCAATGAAGAATTACGAGACGGTATATTCGGCATGGGATGGTGGCAGGTTGGTCGGCATGATATGTACGATGGATGACGGGGTTATGACGGCTTACATACACTATCTGCTCGTAGATCCGGAATATCAGCACCGGGGCATCGGCAGACGTCTTGTGGAAATGATCAAGGAGAAGTATAAGGACTATCTGCGTATACTGCTTGTGGCATACGAGGACGGTATAAAGTTTTATGAATCGTGCGGATTCGACAAGTCCGATCACGGATTCCCCATGTACATCACTGAGTTGTGGACCTGACATCAGTTGCTCACCATGAGCACATTGCCGTCGAACCTTATCCGGTATTCCACAAGGCGGTGGCCGTCGTCGGATGTGCCGTAGTTGAGGTTGTACGTGCGTTTGCAGTTGTTGCACGTCACGGTATGGCCGTTGCCGTTTTCGGTCCATGACAGCGGGAAGTTGGTGGTGCTGTGATTGTCGAGACAGTAGGGACACTGTCCGTCGTAGGCCCTCCACTCGTTGGTAACCGAGCAGCCGATGATGAGACTGTTGTTGGCACCGAGCGTGTAACTGTATCTGTTTTCTATATCGGTGGTCAGCGCCATGTTCTTGTCATCGGCAGAAATGTCGAACGGAGCCGAAACCATGATGTAGCGTATGCCCTGTCTGCTCTGCGTCTTTACGTTTACGAACATGCCAGGGTTGTTGAGCACCCTTGCCAATATGCTTGCGGGGTGATAGTCGGCACGGAACAGGAAGTAGCACGGACGGTTGCTGAAACGCTCTTCCGCCTTGTCGCACGATGTGACAACGGTGCCTGCCAAAGCCACTGCGGCTATTGCCGCAGCAGCTTTGGCCAGCGTTTTTCTTATTTCTGTCATCGCCTTTTGTTTTCTTGTCATTGCTTTTTGCATCATTGTCATTGCGGTCATAAATGTGCGCGGTCGAGCAGTTCCTTTTCTGCCTTTTCCACGGCGTCGAAACCGAAACTGTCCATCGTCGTGTGCATCATCTTGCAGATGCGGTCGTTGCACAAGTTGCCGATGCTGCCCTCGTGAGTGTGGCATATGTTCTTGTCGGGCACAAAGCGTCCTTCTTCAATCTCCAGGCCAACTGTCTTGTAGGCGTCGCGGAAGGGCATGCCTGCCGCTGCCAGACGGTTCACTTCCTCTACTGAGAACATCGGGTCGTAAATCGGATTGTCGAGGATGTGCTCGTTGACCTCGATGCGGCTTATTATCCATGCCGCCATCGCCAGACAGTCCTTCAACTCGCCGAAGGCAGGCAGGAACACTTCCTTTATTATCTGAAGGTCGCGGAAATAGCCCGTGGGCAGGTTGTTCATTATCAGCTGTATCTGTTGCGGCAGAGCCTGCAGCTTGTTGCTCTTGGCGCGTATCAGCTCGAAGACGTCGGGGTTCTTCTTGTGCGGCATGATGGAACTGCCGGTGGTGCACTCTTTGGGCAGGCGCACGAAAGCGAAGTTCTGACTGTTGAACAGGCAGGCATCGAAGGCCAGCTTCGACAGGGTGCCGGCGATGGATGCCATGGCGAAAGCTACGTTGCGCTCGGTCTTGCCGCGCCCCATCTGTGCGTAAACCACGTTGTAGTCCATCGACTCGAAGCCGAGCAGGCGCGTGGTCATTGCGCGGTCGAGCGGGAACGACGAGCCGTAACCGGCGGCCGAGCCGAGCGGATTGCGGTTGGTCATGCGGTAGGCGGCATTGAGGAATAGCGTGTCGTCGGCCAGACTCTCGGCATGTGCGCCGAACCACAAGCCGAACGAACTGGGCATGGCCACCTGCAGGTGGGTGTAGCCCGGCATGAGCACATGTTTGTATTGGTTGCTCTTGGCTATCAGCTCGTCGAACAGGGCCATCACGGCCTGTGCCACCTCCTTCAGCTCCTGTCGTATGAAGAGCTTCAGGTCGACGAGCACCTGGTCGTTTCTCGACCGTCCGCTGTGTATCTTCTTGCCCATGTCGCCCAGACGGCGCGTGAGCATCAGCTCCACCTGCGAGTGAACGTCTTCCACACCGTCTTCTATGACAAATTCGCCGCGTTCGCACATATCGTATATGTTGCGCAGTTCGGCCAAAAGACATGGCAGCTCGTCGCTGCCGAGCAGTCCGATGCTTTCGAGCATTATGATGTGGGCCATGGAACCCATCACGTCGTACTTGGCCAGATAGAGGTCCATCTCGCGGTCGCGTCCCACGGTGAAACGCTCAATCTCCTTGTTTATCTCAAAGTTTTTCTCCCAAAGTTTGCTTGCCATTGTTCCGTCTTTGTTTTTTTATTCGTAGGGAATAGCAGCCAGTGTGTCGGCTATCTTCTCGATACCTTCCTGCAGCGGCCCCGACACCATACCCTTGATGAACGGGTTGAGGCTGGCCTCCACCGTTATTTTCATCTTGCACGATGTCTCGGTTACGGGCAGCAGCTGTATCCATAGATTGAAGGGTATGGGCGACTGCTCGGACTCGAACTTCACGCATTTAGGCTCTTCGCGGTTGATGATTCGCAGGCGCAAATCGCCCACGGGAGCCACGCTGATGCTCACCGAGTCGTGGTCGAAGTGGAAGTCTTTCACCTTGTCTTCGGGCACACGGTCGCGTACTTCCTCCAGATTTTCCAGATTGCTGATTTTGTTGTATACGGCCGTCTGTGAATATGGTATCTGCTTTATGCTGCTTTCAAATCTGCTCATGTAAGTAAGTTGTGCTTTTTAATTAATAAGATGCTGTGTCAAAAAGCAGTGCATGCACAAGAAAGTAGGGACATATTCTTGTATTTGTCCGTTTGTAACATGTTTATATTCAATGTTTACCAGGCGGACAAATACAAGAATATGTCCCTACCCGTGCAATCGTCTGCATTTCGTTCAGGCCTATTCTTTTCTCCACTCCGACGGGTTCTTGCGCCATTCGTTAAGCACGGCGATGTCATCGGTGGCTATATATCCCGTCTCGGCGGCCTGGGCCACCACATGCTCGTAGTCGGTGAGTGTGACGAGTTTTACTCCGGCGTCGGCAAAAGCCTTCTCAGCCACGGGGAATCCGTAGGTGTAAGACGCCACCATGCCCACCACCTCGCAGCCGTGCTTGCGCAGTGCCTCCACGGTCTTGAGACTGCTGCCGCCGGTGGAGATGAGGTCTTCTACAACCACAACCTTTGCCCCCGGAGTGAGTTCACCCTCTATGAGGTTCTCCATGCCGTGGTCTTTGGGTTTGCTGCGCACGTATGCGAACGGCAGCGACAGTTCGTCGGCCACGAGCGCCCCCTGTGCTATGGCGCCTGTGGCAACACCGGCCACGGCTTCTGCCTCGGGGAAATTCTCCTGTATGGCGTGACACAGTTCTATCTTCACGAAGTCGCGCAGGCGGGGGAACGACAGAGTCTTGCGGTTGTCGCAGTAGAACGGCGATTTCCAGCCTGATGCCCATGTGAAGGGATTGCCCGGTTGCAGCTTTATGGCTTTCACCTCAAGCAGTTTTGATGCGAATGTTTTCTTGATTGTGCTCATTTCTTATATTGTTTTTTATGTTAATGCCGTTATCTTTGCAAAGGTAGGGATTCTTTGTCAAATGCGTGTTGATGGTATGGTTAAAAAGTCTTTAACCCTTGGCGAAAGCCAGTGTGATGACGCTCAGGCGTATTCCCGGTATGCCGGTGAGGCTGGCTCCGCAGGCCATGGTGGTGGCGCCCGTTGTTATCACGTCATCAACCAGCAGTACGTGGCGGCCGGCCAGTCTGCTGCCGTCGGTGAGGCGGAACGCGTCTTTCACGTTGTCGCGTCTCATCCATCGCGTGAGTGTGGTCTGGCTGGATGAAAAGGCGGTGCGCTCCAGTGCCTTGATGTCAACCGGTATGCCCGTCACCTCTCCTATGCCTCTGGCTATCAGCTCGCTCTGGTTGTAGCCTCTGCTGCGTTTGCGCTTGCGGGTGAGCGGCACGGGCACCATCACGTCGATACCGTCGAAAAATCCCGCACAGGCAAACTCACGTGCCATTATCCGTCCCATTGTTACGGCGGCATCAGCGCGTCCGCCATATTTCATGGCGTAGACGATGCGTGCCGACTCGGTGTGCGGCAGATGGAAAAACAGGGCGGCGGCCCGCTCCACCGGCATAAGCCCCCAAAACAGCCGGGCCATCGGGTTGTCTTCCGGAGAACGGGCATAGCCGGTGCGTGGCAGATGCAGCAGGCACACCTGGCATATGGTGTCTTCGGTGGGCGACAGGCGCGCCCCGCATGCCGTGCACACACGTGGTGCAATGAGGTCGAGCAGGCGTGTGACGATGCTAATCCTCATATTCTCCGTCAGGGTAGTCTGAGTCCAGGCCGTCGGTACCGTCTGCGGCATCGCCGAGGCAGCGGCGTATCTGGTCGAATGTGAATCCGCGGCTTATCCCGAACCTTATCAGTTTGGTGTTCAGCTCATACTTGTTTGCTGCCCGTGTACCCTTGCGCTTGTTGTTGAGCAGGGGGCGCAGCACGGACATATATTCCCCGTCGCCGATGCCGTCGAGCACACGCTGCTGTATGTCGCTGTCTATGTGCTTCATCCACATGGCCTGCTCAATTTTGCGACGTCCCCATTTGTTGTATTTTATCTTGTCGGAAGCAAAGGCCCGTGCAAAACGTTCGTCATCGACGAACCTGTTGGCGGTGAGATATTCCATGACGCGTGCCCGGGCATCTTCGGGAACGCCCCATCGTTTCATCTTCTCTACCATCTCATGCGAGCAGTGTTCTGCCTGCGAGCATATTGTGGCGAGGCGCAGGCGCGCTTCCTCTTCTGTCATTTCTTTCATTTTTTGTAGGGCTTTGTTGGTTTGGTAGGTGGAGTGGGTGCGGTAGGTTTTGTAGGTGTGGTATGGGTGGCTTTTGCGAACCGTTCCTTGCCGAAACTGTCGTGGCGCGTGTCCACGGTCGTGAAACTGCTGTCGCGCAGCATGTCGCGCAGGTCTGCGGCGTAGAGCGGGTTTATCTCGAAGTAAAGCTGTCCGCCCGGCTTCAGTGCCTGTGCCGCATATCGGGCTATGGCCCGGTAGAACAGCAGCGGGTCGTCATCGGGAACGAATAGTGCCGTATGTGGCTCGTGGTCGAGCACGTTGTGCTCCATGTCACTGCGTTCGCGCTGGCAGATGTATGGCGGGTTGCTCACTATGATGTCCCAACGGGCGTTGTCGCGTGGTGCGTCCAGTGCATCCTGCATACAGAATGTCACCTTGGCTCCGAGATTTGCCGCATTGCGCTCTGCTATGTGGAGTGCCTCTGCATACATGTCCCATGCTGACACGCTTGCCCCCGGAATGTCGAGCGCCAACGTTATGGCAATGCAGCCGCTGCCGGTGCCTATGTCGAGTATCGCCGGCCCGCAGTCTTCATCGCATTTCCCGTTTTTTCCGTCTTTCCCGTTCGAGGAGACTATCCATTCGCACAGTTCTTCCGTTTCCGGACGCGGTATGAGTACTCCCGGCCCGACGTTCAGCGTGCGGCCGCAGAAGTCGGCCCGCCCCAGAACATACTGTACCGGTTCGGCTTTCATCAGGCGGCTGACGATTTTTTCCAGTTCGTGACAGTCATCTGACGATAATTGTGTAACTTTGCCGCAATAAATATCCGTGGCCGACATGCCGAAACGCACGTCAAGCACGTAGCGGATTATGGCCTTGGCCTCGCCGCTGTCGTAGATGGCGGTAAGTGGCCGCCAAAGGTTCTCGTAGGTCATTATGTATGCAAAAATATATAAAATCTGCGACATTCCGCCCCGGCAGGATAAAGAAAATTGTTTTATTGTCTGGTAAAGAGTTATGGACAGAATGTCGGAAGACGAAAAATACATGCGCCGTTGCCTGCAACTTGCAGCCTGCGGCAGGAAAAACGCCCGCCCTAACCCTATGGTGGGGGCGGTGATAGTGCACGACGGCCGCATCATCGGCGAGGGGTACCACGTGCGTTGCGGCGAGGGGCACGCCGAGGTGAATGCCTTCGCTTCGGTAAGGGCGTGCGACGAGCCGCTGCTGCCGGAGGCAACCATATATGTCAGTCTCGAACCGTGCGCCCATTATGGCAAGACGCCGCCGTGTGCCGAACTGATTGTGCGCAAGGGTGTGCGCCGTGTTGTCGTGGGGTGTGTCGACCCGTTTGCCAAGGTGAAGGGGCGCGGCATAGAGATGATACGCAATGCCGGTATCGAGGTTACGGTTGGGGTGCTTGAGCGTGAGTGTATTGAACTGAACAGCCGTTTCATGACATATCACCGTCTGCACCGTCCGTACATCATATTGAAGTGGGCGCAGACAGCCGACGGGTTTATCGACGACAATTACCGTCCGGTGATGATATCAAACGATTTCACCAGGATGCTCAGCCATAAACTGCGTGCCGAGAATGATGCCATTCTGGTGGGGCGGACCACAGCCGTTCGTGACAATCCACAACTCAATGTGCGTCATTGGGTGGGGGATGACCCGCGGCGGATTGTTCTCGGCCACGATACCGACCTGACAGCGCTCGTCGGCGAGCTCTATGACGACGGTATTCAGTCGCTCATTGTGGAGGGTGGGGCAAAGACCCACCGTTCGTTCATCGACCTCGGCCTGTGGGATGAGATACGTGTGGAAACGGCACCGTTAGCCGTCTGCCGCGGTACGCGTGCGCCACAGCTACCCGACAACGTTACGGTTACGACTTGTTGCCGGTACGACGGCAATGTAATCACGATGTATAAGAGGGTTGGCCATGAAGTAGAATAAGTTATATTACTTGCCAATATAAGTTATATTGCTTTATAATATAAGTTGTTTTACTTTATGATGAGGCCTTCGGCATCCTGTATAAACCCTGTCGGCAGTGTGAGTTTCGCAGCTATATTAATTCTGCCAACGGGTACTGTAAAACTAATGCGTGTGTGCCAAAACGCTTGATACCACGTTTTTGACACACACGCACCGAGACGGGGTGTATAGCAGCCGTTTCCGATTTGTTGCCTGATGTGTATCGGATCGGCCTCTCTTTATTTACATTATGTCACTTCCTTCCGAAGTCGGCCGGCACTTCGCCCCACTTCTGCGTCTCCCATTTTATGATGGGAGTCTTGTACCTGTGGGTGGCGAGCCACCGTTCGGCACGGGCGATGATGTTGTACAGCTCTTCTGTTTTCGGCGTGCGTTCCAACTTTGTCTTGCACTTGCCCTTGTTCACCCACAGTATGGCGTTGTAGCTGTCGGAATAGATGGCCTTTCGGATGCCATGTTGTTCCATCAGAGCCAGGGCATGCACGATGGCGAGAAATTCGCCGATGTTGTTGGTGCCGTGTAGCGGTCCGAAATGGAACACTTGTGCACCGGTGGCAAGGTCGATGCCCCGATATTCCATAGGCCCCGGATTGCCGGAGCAGGCCGCATCTACGGCCCAGGCGTCAGCTCTCACATCCGGGTGCAATGGCAATACGGTGTCATGACGGTAGTCGGGTGGGTTGTGCATCTCCGTACTGTGCTTTTACATACGTTCGGGAACCTCGATGCCCAAAAGCGACATGCCGTTCTTTATTATCTTGGCCACATTGCGGGCCAGTACAAGGCGCATCCGCTTTTTGGCCTCGTCTTCCTCGCGCAGGATACTGTAGTCGTGGTAGAACTGGTTAAACTCCTTGGTCAGTTCGTAGCAGTAGTTGGCAATGCCGCTCGGACTGTAGTCCTTGCCGGCCTGTGCCACGGCGGCACCATATTCGTTCATCTTCTGTATGAGGGCAATCTCCTTGTCGTTGAGGATGTTGCCGGCGGTGTGCGGGGCGGGCAGCGAAGCTTCGTCGCCGGCCTTGCGCAATATGCTGCGTATGCGTGCGTGGGTGTACTGTATGAACGGGCCGGTGTTGCCGTTGAAGTCGATGGACTCTTCGGGATTGAAGAGCATGTTCTTGCGTGCGTCCACCTTGAGGATGAAGTATTTCAGCGCGCCCATGCCCACGGTGCGTGCTATCTCGTCGCGCTCCTCTTCGCTCATGTCGTCAAACTTGCCGGCCTCTTCGCTCGTCTTGCGTGCGTCGGCCACCATCAGGGCCATCAGGTCGTCGGCGTCTACCACCGTACCCTCGCGGCTCTTCATCTTGCCGTTGGGCAGTTCCACCATGCCGTAAGAGAAGTGCACCAGCTCGCGGCCCCATTTGAAGCCCAGACGGTCGAGTAGTATCGAGAGCACCTGGAAATGGTAGTTCTGCTCGTTGCCAACCACGTATATCATCTTGTCGATGGGGAAGTCCTTGAAGCGCATTTCGGCCGTACCGATGTCTTGGGTCATGTATACGGATGTGCCGTCGGAGCGCAGCAGCAGCTTCTGGTCGAGACCCTCATCGGTCAGGTCGGCCCATACGCTGTTGTCATCCTTGCGGAAGAAGAGTCCTTTCTCCAGTCCCTCCTCCACCTTGGCCTTGCCGCGCAGGTAGGTCTCGCTCTCGTAGTATATCTTGTCGAAGCCTACGCCCATGGCGCGGTATGTCTCGTCGAAGCCGGCATACACCCAGTCGTTCATGCGTTTCCACAGTGCACGCACCTCGGGGTCGTTTTGCTCCCACTTCACCAGCATGTCGTGAGCCTCGCGTATCAGTGGAGCCTCCTCCTTGGCCTTCTTCTCGGCGGCCTCTTCGTCCATGCCTTCTGCGACAAATTTTGTCGTGAGCTCTTTCACTTCCTCGCGGTAGTGCTTGTCGAAGGCCACGTAGTAGTCGCCTATCAGGTGGTCACCCTTTTTGCCGCTTGTCTCCGGTGTCTCGCCGTTGCCGTATTTCAGCCATGCCAGCATCGACTTGCAGATGTGTATGCCGCGGTCGTTGACTATGTTGGTCTTGATAACACGGTTGCCGTTGGCTTCCATTATCTGTGCCAGCGACCATCCCAGCAGGTTGTTGCGCACGTGGCCCAGATGCAGCGGCTTGTTGGTGTTGGGTGATGAATATTCTATCATCACGAGCGGACTGTCGGCCGTTGCCTTACGGTGACCGAAATCGGCGTCTTTGTCGATGTCGGCCAGCAGCGCGAGCCATGCCTCTCCCGATATGACGAGGTTGAGGAAGCCCTTCACCACATTGAATGTGGCCACGGCCTCACAGTTTGCCGCAAGGTATTCGCCGATTTCCTGCGCCGTATCTTCCGGCTTCTTTTTGGAAATCTTCAGAAACGGGAACACCACGAGCGTGAGGTTGCCTTCAAACTCACGTTTGGTCTTCTGCAGCTGTACCATCTTTTCCGGTACCTCCTGTCCGTAAAGAGCCTTCACGGCCTCTTTCACGGCACTGCAAATCATGCTTTCGATATTCATATTCTTGGATATGTCTTTATTTATACTTTCGTTTTGGCGGCAAAGTTACCAAAAAACGCCGGAATAATCAACGGAAAAAGTAATAATAGTATAATTTTGCTTGATTATTAAGGCATTACATGAGGTTCTTGTAGCGGCAATGAATCATCTGTACGTATTTCCGGTGTCAATAATGGTATCAATAATGGTGTCAATAATCCGTCCGTCACCAAAATTGCAATAAAAATAATTTGGATGTTCCCCAAAATCTCCGTATCTTTGCAGCCGATATGCGCTTGTGGCGAAATTGGTAGACGCGCCAGACTTAGGATCTGGTGATTTCGGTCGTGTAGGTTCGAGTCCTATCAGGCGCACGGAAGGGAAAGCCATTGAATGTTTGAGGCTACCACGATTGGTGCGGCGAGGTTCAAGTATTTAATGGCATTCTTTTTGTCTGCATATCTCGTAAAAGTCCTAAATTGTCGTATTTATAGTAAAAACACGAATCAATATTTGTGTAATATTCATAAAATTACTATATTTGTGGCGTAATAAAGTCCAAGCGTATGAGTTACAAATCAGTAAAAGATGTTGTAGCTATGTTGCAAGAAAACGGATTTGTTCTAAAAAGTCAGAAGGGCAGCCACATGAAGTTTGAGAAAGACGGAAGAACGGTAGTCGTTCCGAATCATGGAAGTAAAGGCGTTGAGAAAGGCACTTATTACAACATTATGAGGCAGGCGGGGCTGAAATAGCCCCTGCCTCTTTGTCAAACTTTAAATAGATAAAGATATGCGAACGGTAGAAGTCATTGTGGAGCACGCAGGAAAAAACCTTAGTGCGTATGTAGAGAATGCACCCGTCATTACGGTCGGTAACAGTATGAAAGAGATTGAGGACAATATGCGGGAAGCGATTGAATTGTATTTGGAGGACAATCCAAATCCTTGCAAAACTCTTTCAGGTGAATTTGAACTGAAGTTTAAAATAGACGCAGCGACGTTTATAAATTACTATAGTAGCATATTTACAAAAGCTGCATTAAGCAGAATTACAGGAATTAATGAACGGCAGTTATGGCATTATGCAGCAGGTGTGCATAAGCCACGTAAAACACAACTTGTAAAGATTCAGAATGGGATAAAATCTCTTTCTGCAGAATTATCCTCTATAAGTTTATTATGAAAATCCCTGCCACCCGTGCATTGTCGGGCGGCGGGGATTTTCGGTATGTTTTCATTGTATTGTTATATATGTTGTCCGTTGGGGACTATTGAAAGAAGGCGTATCACCCCTTTCCGCCCACTATTTTCTTTATGTCGTCCAGCTTGTTGAGTGCCTCTACGGGCGTGAGGTTGTTGATGTCGAGCCCGAGAATCTCGTCACGAATCTGACAGAGAACAGGGTCGTCGAGCTGGAAGAAAGACAGTTGCATGCCGTCACTGCCGCCCCCGATATTGGCTGTCGGTTTTCCCGATGCACCCACCGACGCATTGTCGGCCTCAAGCTGATGCAGTATCACGTTGGCACGTTTCACGATGCTCTTGGGCATGCCGGCGATGTCGGCCACGTGGATACCGAACGAATGTTCCGAACCGCCCCGCGTCAGCTTGCGCACGAAGATTACCTTGTCGCCCGCCTCCTTCACGCTCACATTATAGTTTTTGATGCGCTTGAAGTTTTTCTCCATTTCGTTGAGCTCATGATAGTGAGTGGCAAAGAGCGTGCGGGCACGTGCCTTGCGGTTTTCATGCAGATACTCCACAATGGCCCATGCTATGCTGATGCCGTCGTAGGTGGACGTTCCGCGGCCGAGCTCATCAAAGAGCACGAGCGAACGTGGCGAAACATTGTTGAGGATGTTGGCAGCCTCGGTCATCTCGACCATGAACGTCGATTCGCCCAATGAGATGTTGTCGCTGGCTCCCACACGTGTGAACACCTTGTCCACCAGACCTATGCGTGCACTCTCCGCCGGCACGAAACAACCTATCTGTGCCATCAGGACGATGAGGGCCGTCTGGCGCAACAGGGCTGATTTACCGGCCATATTCGGACCCGTGATAATCATTATCTGCTGTTGCTCGCTGTCCAGATATATGTCGTTGGGCACAAACTGCTCGCCCGGCGGCAACTGTGTCTCTATGACCGGATGACGGCCCTGGTGTATGTCAATCACGTCGGTGGTGTCAACCACCGGACGTATGTAGCCGTGCTCTTCTGCCGCCTTGGCAAACGACAGCAGGCAGTCGAGACGCGCTATCATGTTGGCGTCGATCTGAATCTGCGGTATAAACTCTTGCATGGACATTATCAGCTCGTTGAAGAGCCGTGCCTCAAGCGACAGAATCTTGTCCTCGGCACCCAGAATCTTCTCCTCATATTCTTTCAGCTCCTGCGTGATGTAACGCTCGGCGTTGGCCAGGGTCTGCTTGCGCACCCATTCTTGCGGCACGCGGTCCTTGTAGGTGTTGCGCACTTCGAGATAATAGCCGAACACATTGTTGTAGCCAATCTTCAGACTCGCTATTCCCGTCAGCTCCGTCTCGCGCTCCTGTATGCGCATGAGGTAGTCCTTGCCACTGTATGCTATGTTGCGCAGTTCGTCGAGTTCGGCGTTTACACCGCTGCGTATCACACCGCCGCGGTTTACCATCTGCGGGGCGTCCGGCTCCACCTCGCGGTCAATCTTGTCGCGTATCGACTCACATAGGTTCAGCTGTTCGCCGATGCGTTTCAGGGCCTCGTTGCCGGCATACAGGCAGGCCGTCTTTATGGGTTGCACAGCCTGCAGGGCCGTCTTCAGCTGCACGACCTCGCGCGGCGAGACACGTCCCGTGGCCACCTTCGATATGATGCGTTCGAGGTCGCCCATGCGGTGCAGCTGCTCGTCGATGCACTGGCGGAAATCGGGCTCGCGGAAGAAATAGTCGACCACGTCGAGCCTGTTCTGTACGGGGCGCTCGTCTTTCAGCGGGAACACCATCCAGCGGCGCAGCAGGCGTCCGCCCATCGGCGACACCGTGCGGTCGATGACATCAAGCAGTGACGAACCGTCATCCTGCATCGGATTGAGCAGTTCCAGACTGCGTATGGTGAATTTGTCGAGTCGCACATAGCGCTCTTCCTCTATTCTGGAGATGGCTGTGATGTGGCCTATCTGTGTGTGCTGTGTGAGTTCGAGATACTGCAATATGGCTCCGGCTGCTATGATGCCGTTGTGCAGATGGTCGACACCGAAACCTTTCATGTTCTTCACGCCGAAGTGGCGCAGCAGCTTTTGCCGTGCGCTCTGGTCGGTGAAAACCCAGTCGTCGAGTTCGAAGGTGAAGAAACGGTTGCCGAAATACCGTTCGAAGTCCTGTTTGCGTGAACGGTCGTAGAGCACTTCCTTCGGCGAGAAGTTGCCGAGCAGCTTGTCCACATAGTCCTGGGTGCCCTCGCCGGTGAGAAATTCGCCGGTTGAGATGTCCAGAAACGATACGCCGCAGGCCGACTTGCCGAAGTGTACGGCTGCCAGAAAATTGTTTTCCTTATAGTTGAGCACGTTGTCGCTCATGGCCACGCCGGGTGTGACAAGTTCGGTGATGCCGCGCTTTACGAGCTTCTTGGTCAGCTTGGGGTCTTCCAGTTGGTCGCAGATGGCCACACGCTTGCCGGCACGTACGAGTTTGGGCAGGTAGGTGTCAAGCGCATGATGCGGGAATCCGGCCATTTCCGTGCCGCCGTTGCTCCGTCTTGTCAGGGTGATGCCGAGTATGCGCGATGCCGTGACGGCGTCTTCGCAGTAAGTCTCGTAGAAGTCGCCGCAACGGAACAGCAGCACAGCGTCGGGGTGCTTTGCCTTCAGGTCGAAAAACTGCTTCATCATCGGAGTCAGTTCTTTATCTTTCGTAGCCATATTTCGTAGCCATATACTGTTTGGTTCTTTCTTTGGAAATTAAGGATTGCAAAGTTACTCCAAATGGCGCGAAAAACAAAATTTAAAGATGGCTTTTTGTCGTTGTCCCGCTCTTTATGACCGTCTTTTATCACCGTCCTGGGTGTCTGTGATGTGGGGACAGGCCGCTTTTTGGTGAGATGTGGGTGAATAACTTAACATCTTTTTTTCATCTTTCTAATATTTTTTGAACTGTCAAGTTATTCGGTATACCACACTCTGACGAATAAGCCTGAAAAACAGACAAACAAGCACAAAAACAATACACTATTTAAGAAAACATTAAGAAATGTTTGCCCGTAAGAAATAAAAGCCATACCTTTGTAGTTGTCAAATCAGCTTGAACAAGTTGGGAGACACGACATTAAGGTAAAAACAAAAGGACGTTTACGGACGTTATCTTCTACACACAAATCTCGCAAATTTGTCAATCGGAGAAGATGCGCGACGGGAACGTCCATGTCGGATGTATATCATATCGTGTATGCTCATGGCCGTGAGTATACATATGTATTATATATCTCATGACGTGGGCGTACTGCTGTTGCTTATCCTCCGGTAGGGCAATGCGAGAGCCTGTGTGTGGGATAAGTGTCAATACAGTTGCCCACGTCTTTTAAATTATAAACTAATAAAAGCAAAGCCGAATCAGGGGTGGCTATAAGCTGGAATACAATTATTATGAAAAAGATTTCATTGATGTTCGTGGGACTGCTTCTGGGAGGTATGTCCATGGTGTGCAATGCTCAAGGCAAGTTTACCGTTTGGTATGGAGCCAACATCTCCAATGTGTCATTTGACGGCGGAAGTGCTGATTCCGAGTTCAAGGTGTTAAACTTCGGTGTTGATTATACGGCACCAATCAACGACACGTTCGATTGGACGGCCGGTGCGTCTTATGTGACCAAGGGATGTAAAGAATGGGATCCGGGATTTGTGCAAATAGATGCCAATGCCTCATGGAATTTTCTGAAGAACGATGACGTTAAATTAGGTCTTCTTACAGGACCTTATGCCGACATCATGGTGGCAAAAGATGAAGCCGAAGATACCAAGGCCATAAGCATGGGATGGCAGGCCGGAGTAAAGGCCATGTATAAAAACTTCTCGCTGAAAGTTGGTTACGAGCTTGGACTTACCGACGTGTTTAAAGACGGGAAGAGCAAGGCCAATGGTATTTATTTCCGTTTGGGTTATAGTTTCTAAATTTCATTCTTTTAACGTATAACAATAGGATCGGAGTGCCGGTAGTATTGTCGGCACTCCGGTTGTAAAAAAACAACAAGACATGAAAAATATTAAAAGCAATATACTTTTATTCGGTATGACTTTATTTGCAGGGTGCACGTTGATGCTGTCTTCCTGCGGTGATGACGACGATGACAACAACGGTGGTGGCTCAAATGTTGCCGGCAATGAAAGCGCATTGGTAAAAGAAGGCAATGTGCTGCTTACAAGCATTGATGGATATCATCCGATAGCGTTCACATATGATGAACAACTCCGTCCTGTTTCCGCATATGAGAGATATTATGAAGACGGATATGACGAAATGTTTTTCATCGATTACAAAACCGGAAAGATAACACTTTGGGGCGAACTTGAAGGTCTGTCTGTTTCTTTCAATACCAAGGGGTATATAACGAAGATTCAAGGTTCATGGAATTATACAGAAGACGGAGAAGTTTATCGGGGTTCTATGACACAAATCTGCAATTATGATAATAGCGGTCATCTCATAAGCGTGGAAACAAACGATGAGGAATATGAGGAATACGATGGGCATAAAGATTATGAAAAGAGTGTAGCAAAGGTTGCCCTCACATGGAATAACGGTAATCTTACCAAAACGGAGACCAACAGCGTATGGTATGACGAGAAAGGTAACATAGAGGAGAACAATAGTATTGTCCAGACATTCACTTATGGTAACAGTATCAACATGTACAAACAATATCCCGGAATGTATGGTGAAGATAATGAATTATTGTATGTCGGCTTATTGGGCGTAGGACCGGAAAAACTTCCGTTGACATATTACTCGAAAGAAGTATATGAGTATAACGGAAGAAAGGATGAATATGAAAGTTCTTGGAGTGCCGAGTTTACATTGAACGAGAATGGAAGCATTGATACCGAGACATGGACCGGTATGGAAAAGAATGAAGCAGTACGTACTACCAAATTCAATTATACTCCGACAGACGGATACAACCCCCAAAAAACAAGAGCGTTGTTGTCTCCGTATATGTCAAAATCAGCAACAGGCAAGGGGAAAAGTGTCAGAAATTTGTTGAAAAGAGGAATGTTCAAATCAGCGAAGAGGGGTTGAACAGTTGAAAGGGGGGCAGAACTCGGTTCATATAGCATCATGTAATGTTTGCATTTTGCTGCATCCCCTTATTTACTTTAATAAATTATCAAGAAATGAACAGAAAAAGATTTTTGTGGCTCTTTGCCTTTCTCTTATA
>ENA-OYXX01000545-OYXX01000545.1-human-gut-metagenome-genome-assembly--contig:-NODE-545-length-17227-cov-8.610529_pt1 | contig 17227 bp, 15 predicted proteins | sample MGYA00243976_ERZ653434 | MGnify/ENA primary metagenome ERZ653434 (study PRJEB26926, sample SAMN06165112) | human gut metagenome | biome: ENVO:00009003; feature: ENVO:2100002; material: ENVO:00002003...
TTAAGCCAAATGTCCCGGCAATAATTTATGCTCATAATGCTATTGGCTTAACTCCCTTTAACTCCTTAACTCCCTTTAACTCCACGAGTTGAGCACTTGCGAAACTTCAATTAATAAGTTATCACTGCCGCTTTGAGGGCTTATCCCTGCTGCATCTCCCTTAAAAGTTGCTTCTGACGCTCGTTCAGTCCCGTGGGGAGCTTGACATTGTAGGTGATGATAAGGTCGCCGAAGGTGCCGTCGCCACGGTCATACCCCTTGCCCCTCACGCGCACCTTCGTGCCGTTTTGAGTCTCCGGTTTTACCTTCAGCTTTATCTTTGCGCCGTTGCTCGGCTGAATCATGACCTCTCCGCCGAGCAGAGCCGTATACATGTCAATGCCAACCGTTGCGTTCATCTCACCCGTATTCGTGCGGAAACCGTCGGAAGCGGCACTCCGTCCGCCACGCGTCCTGCCACGCCCGGCACCGCCGAACAGCTGTTCGAAGAACGAGCTGAACCCTCCGCCGGAGCCTCCGAATCCCGAGAAGTCGAACCCCTCGAACGGCGAACCGCCGCCCTGCGAATATCCGTAAGCACCCGCTCCGCCGCCACCAAAGGCGTCGGCATTGCGCCATTGCTCGCCATACCTGTCATACTTGCTCCGCTTTTCGGGGTCGCCTATCACGTCGTAGGCCTCTGTCAGGGCCTGAAATTTTGCCTTCGCCTTCGGGTCATCCGGGTGCAAATCAGGATGAAACTGCTTTGCCCGCTTCAGATAAGCCCGCTTGACGTCTTTCTGGGGGATGTTCTTGTCCACTCCGAGAATCTTATAATAGTCTATGAATGCCATATCAATGAATGTTTAAAGTTTTGGTTGTGTCAAGCAAAAAATATGCCCGACAGCATGTGGAAGACAAAAAAACATACGCAAATTAACGTAAGTTTAAATAACGACAGGGCTAAATACTGTTTATGTCAACGTAGCCGTGCATCACGGCATAGATGGTGAGAGCCGACACACTCTTCATGTTCAGCTTCTCCATTATGTTCTTGCGGTGCGTGACAACTGTGGCCAGACCGATGTTGAGGGCATCAGCAATCTCCTTGTTTATATACCCGCGCACGATATATGTCATCACTTCAACCTCGCGGTCTGACAATATGCCGCTCCTGACAGGGCCTGACGCCGGCGGGAGATTGCGGCCGTGGGCGTGTGCACTCTGCTCGAGGGCGAGCAGCGACTTCACAAGATGGTGCTCGGGAACGTTGGTGCAAAGACAATGGAAGCGCGAAAGCTGCGACGAATCGAGCGACAGCGTGAGCACGATGGTCTTGTTGCGCCGTTCGGTAAAGAACGATATGTGCTGCAAGAGTACGTCCATCGAAACAAAATAATGGAAATAAGAGTCGGCGTTGTTGGCCTCGAGTTCCGCAAAGGAGCCGAAAGTGTCAACCGACATTATCGGCATCACCTCCTGTAAAATAGCCTTCAACCCTAATACCGCGAGGGTATTAGGGTCGATAATGGCTATTTTGGGGTGCTTGTCTTGCATACTTTATTTCTTCTTCAGCACTTCTTCATTCCTTTATGCAGCATGCCTGATGTCTGTCAGCGGCATGACTTTTACGACAGGAATCCGAGAAGTGTTCCGGCAGCGACGGCAGATCCGATTACGCCGGCCACGTTCGGACCCATGGCGTGCATGAGAAGGAAGTTGTGGCGGTCGTACTCCAGTCCGAGATTGTTGCTTATGCGCGCACTCATCGGCACGGCCGACACACCGGCATTACCTATAAGCGGGTTTATCTTCCTGCCCTCGGGGAGGAACAGGTTCATCAACTTTACAAAAAGAACACCGCTCGCCGTGGCAACGGCAAAGGCGCATGCACCCACACAGAAGATGAACAGCGTGTTGAGGGTGAGGAATTCGCTGGCCTGAGTGGAGCATCCCACCGTCAGTCCGAGCAGCATCACGATGATGTCGTTGAGTGCCGAACCGGCTGTCTTGGCAAGGCGCGTGGTCTTGCCGGACTCTTTCAGCAGGTTGCCGAAGAACAACATTCCGAGCAGCGGCAGACCCGAAGGAACGAGGAATGTGGTGAGCAACAGTCCGATGATGGGAAACAGTATGCGCTCCGTCTGGCTTACCTGACGTGCGGGCTTCATGCGGATGACGCGCTCCTTCTTGGTTGTGAGCAGGCGCATCAGCGGCGGCTGGATAAGCGGTACCAGTGCCATATACGAATAGGCGCACACGGCTATGGCTCCCATGAGGTTGGGGCAGAGCTTCGACGAGAGGAAGATGGCCGTGGGGCCGTCGGCTCCGCCGATGATGGCAATGCCGGCAGCCTGGTTGGGTTCGAACCCGAGAGCCAGGGCAACCATGTATGCCCCGAATATGCCGAACTGCGCAGCAGCTCCGATGAGCACGAGTTTTGGGTTGGCTATCAGCGCCGAGAAATCTGTCATGGCGCCTATGCCGAGGAACACCAGGGGCGGATACCAGCCCATACGCACACCCTGATAGAAGATGTTCAGCACCGAGTTGTCCTCATAAAGTCCTATCTCCAGTCCGGCATCGGTGCGGAACGGTATGTTGCCGATGATGATACCGAGTCCGATCGGTATGAGCAACAACGGCTCGAAGTCCTTCTTTATCGCCAGATATATAAGGATGGCTCCCACTATTATCATGACAATATTGCCTGCAGAGGCATTTACAAAGCCGGTGTAGGTAAGGAACTCGTTGAAGTTTTCAATCAAAAAATCTGTAAATCCCATAGTGATATCAAGCTATAGTGAGCAATGTTGCACCTTCCATTACGGTGTCTCCCTGGTTTACGGCGATGGAAGTCACTGTTCCCGCCGTGTCGGCCTCGATGTTGTTCTGCATCTTCATGGCTTCAAGCACGATGACAGTGTCGCCCACATTCACCTTGTCGCCCACCTTTACATTGATGGCGGTGATGGTTCCGGGCAGCGGTGCCTTTACGGCGGTGCCGCCGGCGGCAGGTGCTTCGGCCTTGGGCTGCACCACAACCGACTGGGTTGTTGTCGTTTTCGACGAGCCGTTGTCTGCCGGATGCGGCACTTCAACCTTTGTGCGACGTATGATGTGCGACGGGTTGATGGGCTGCTGCAGCTCCACTTCAAATGTTATTCCGTTCACGTTTACCTTGGCCAGATTACCTTCCATCTCCTCTATCTCGACATCGTAATCCACACCCTGTACCTTATACTGAAATTTATTCTGGTTCATAATCGTTGATGTTATATTTTATTTTGTTGCAAATATTATTACCGGCAGAGCCTCTTACTCATGGAACTGCGTCATCTGTATGTACTCGACGTTCCAGTCCGTGTGCTTCGGCTTTATCGTTATGACGCCGCTTTCCATGTCGTGCACGTTGTTCTGGTACTGCCGTATGGCCATGGCGATGACCGCAATGTAAATCTCCTTGTCGATACCCTTCGACTTGAAGCCGTCCTGCAGTATCACGCTGGTCTTGTTTCCTATCTCCATTGCCTTCTCCACGGTCTTCACACCGGCCTTGAGCGGCTGCACGCCGGCCACCTTCTTTGCGGCGGAACGATGGTGCATGAGCCATCCGAAGACAGTGAAGAACAGGAAGAGCATGGCCAGGCATGCAAACACGATGCCCATGGCGAGTACCGAAATGCCGAATCCGTAAGGGTCTTCACGCTTCAGTTTGGCAACCTTCGACTCGCTTACCGCGATGTAGTTTGACAGTCCCGGTGTGACGGCATCGGCCGGTTTCACCTCCCACTTGTCGGCACCGTCTTTCACGCGGGCATACGACTGGTTGGCGGCGAGCGGCGGCACAAGCACCGAGTCGACAAGTTTCGTGGCGTTGCCACTGTAAAGTCCTATCCAGGTGGGTTGTCCCGGATTCAGCGTCAGGTTAAGGTGCAACGTGCCCTGTGCGGGCGTTCCGTTGCCGAACAAGAGCAAATGCTGGCGTGCGCCAAGATTTGTACGCGGTTCTCCGTTGGGAATGACGCTCATGCGCTTCACACGCTCGGGCACACTCATTCCCGGATCGAGCACGGAACGGTCGGTGGTGAGATACATGCCGCGTATGTTGTACGTCGTGTACGACACGTTGGCAATCTCTATCCAAGCCTCATGCCTTCCGTATTCGTCCTGCAAGTTGGCCGTGTTGTCGGTCATCACTTCGTTCAGCCGGATGCTTTTCTCCATCTGGCCGAACACAGCCGGCGAGCCTGTCAACAACAAAGAGCCTAACAGTAATCCGAATTTCTTCATTTGGTGTAGTCTGTTATTTATTATTGTAAGTTTATTATTGGTTCCGAAAAAAGTTTGTATATGGCCTGAAACAGGGCGCAACCCCTATCCTCCACAGAAGAAGAGGATAACGAGTTGCGCGGTGAGTATTCTCAGGAACATGCTCAGCGGATATACCGTAGAGTAGCCCACGGCCGGAGCTTTCTTCGAGCATGACTGGTTGGCATAGGCCAATGCTGGCGGGTCGGTGTACGTACCGGCTATCATACCCATTATCGTGAAGTAGTTGAAGCGGTACTTCAGACGTGCTATCGTTCCGATAATGAGGATGGGTATCACGGTTATGAGGAATCCGGTGTACACATACTTCAGGCCGTCACCCTGCACCACAGTGTCCCAGAATCCGGCACCGGCCTTTATTCCCACACTCGCGAGGAAAAGCACCAGGCCTATCTCGCGCAGCATCATGTTGGCACTTGTAGTTGTATACGTCACCAGGTGGAACTTGTATCCGTAACGGCCGATGAGGATGGCTATGATAAGCGGACCTCCGGCGATACCGAGTTTCAGCGGAACCGGCATGCCGGGGATGGCTATGGGCAGGCTTCCGAAGATGATACCGATAATGATGCCGAGGAATATTGTCGCGATGTTGGGCGCCTCAAGACGCTTGATGGAGTTGCCGAGCACGTGCGACACACGGTCGACGGCGTCTTCCGGACCGACCACCATCACGCGGTCGCCCACCTGCAGGGCCAGGTCGAGACTGGCAAAAAGGTCCATTCCCTGACGGGTGACGCGTGTCACGTTGACTCCGTGTATGGACGAGAAGTGCATCTGCCCCAGTGTCTTGCCGTTGATTGACGGCTGTGTCACGAGTATGCGCTTCGAAACGAGCGGGCGGTCCTGCTTTTCCCATGCCACTTCCGTCTCCGGACCGATGAATGCCTTTATAGGTTCGGCGTCGGCCTCGGCACACACTATGAAGATTAGGTCGTCGAGTTCGAACACCGTGTCGCGGTTGGGTATGCTAACATGGCCGTTGTGCAGTATGCGCGAGCACACGAAGTCGCGGTTGAGGAAGTCGTGAATCTGCTTCAGCGTGCGGCCGGCCAGATAGGCGTTGGTAACCTTCAGGTGCATCATGTGCGGCTTTACGCTGGCGTTCTCCTGCGCGTCGGCACTAAGACGCTGCTCCTCCTTGTCGAGCCTTATCTTGCATATGTAACGTATGGCGATGGTGGCACCGATGATGCCGAGCACACCGAGCGGATAGGCGCAGGCATATCCCGACGCTATCTGCGGCACGTTGCCACCGGTGAACACACTGCCAATGGCCTCGTTTGCCGCACCGAGACCCGGGGTGTTGGTCACGGCACCATAGAGCGTGCCCACCATCATCGGCAGGTTGGCGGGATTCGCGGTGTCGAAGAATATGAAATAGCACGCAAACATTATGCCCACATTGAGCAGTACCGTCGACAGGGCGAGCATGTTGAGCGTTACTCCGCCCTTGCGGAAACTCTCGAAAAAGCCCGGTCCCACCTGCAATCCTATCATGAACACGAAGAGGATAAGGCCGAAATCCTGAATGAAAGTCAGAATGTTGGCGGGCGCGGTAAGTCCCAGATGACCGGCCACGATGCCGGCAAACAGAACGAACGTAACACCAAGGGCGATGCCTCCGAACTTTATTTTCCCGAGGAGCACGCCTACAGCTATCACCATCGCATACAGCAAGGCTATGTGTGCGACAGAATCGGACGCTGTAAATAGATTAATTAACCAATCCATAATCTAAATACTATATATTACTCTTAATTTATGTACCTATTGGAATTGTGCTGCAAATTTATACAAAATATTGCGCAAAAACTAATTTTTGTGCAACTATTTTTGCTTTAATTCATTGTCTCCTGACAAATTCCAGCAACGCCGCCCGCAGGCTCCGTCTAAGCGCGCCGGCCGAATATGCGGGTGCCCACGCGCACCATGGTGCTGCGGCAGTCCATCGCTATGCGGTAGTCGTCGCTCATTCCCCACGAGCGCTGGCAGAAAAAGTCGCTGCCGGCAAAATACTTTTGCTTGACGGTATCGAACAAGTCGGCCACCGATTCGAACTCTGAACGAATCTGATTCTCATCATCCACGTTCGAAGCCATGGCCATCAGGCCGCAGATGCGCACATGCTCCAGCTCGCGCCACCGGCCTTCGTCCAGCATGGCGAGGCACTCGTCGGGCAGGAAGCCGTATTTGGTTTCCTCGCATGCCACACGCACTTCAAGCAAAACATCCGTCACACGGCCGTATCTCGCTGACTGTCTGTCGATTTCGATGAGCAGTTTCAACGAGTCGACAGAGTCAATCATCGAAATGTACGGAACGATATACTTTACCTTGTTTGTTTGCAGATGGCCTATAAAGTGCCATCGGATATCTTTCGGCAGTGCGTTGTACTTGGCGGTCAGCTCGCGTTCGTGGCTTTCGCCGAACACGCGCTGACCCTCCATGTAAGCCGCCTCGATGTCTTCACAGGGATGATATTTGCTTACGGCCACCAGCTCCACGCCGGGGCGCAGTGTGTCCCTCACCTCGCGGAGGTTGCGTCTTATACCGCTTTCCATATCCCGTTCAGGTGGTTATTGTTCGTATTCGGGTTTGGCGTCCTCCTCCTTCTTCTTGTATTCGAACACGTCCATAATCTGTGTTTCGGCCACCGACGCTATCACATAGTCTATCATCGTGCCGTTCATCACGGTGCCAATGTTGTTGACAGCGCCGTTGAGTGTGCCGGCATTTACAAGATAGTTGACGTTGGAGCGTTTCTCCTTGCTCGACTTTTCGTCTATCGTGATAAACTGCAGTTTGGCCTTGTACCACCTGTCGGCAATGTCGTCGTCGCTGAAGAATATCTCCTTGTAGGCGGCTTTCTTGATGTCGGCCACTTCAAACTCGCCGCTGATGTACGACGACATCTCTTCGATTATGCGCTGTTCCGCCTCTGTAAAGCTGAGCGCGTCAACGGTATACACTTCTGTCACCTTTTTCTGCATGCCGTCTTCCATTGTCTTTTCGTAACGGATTTTGCACTCAAACCATTCTGCTGTTCTGCTTCTCATATTCAATTAAATGTTTGTTGTTGTTTGTTGTTTCTTATTTTTGAAGCGCAAAAGTAGCTTATTTAATTGTAAAAGGAGAAGCAATATTTAAAAAATTTGTTAAGAACACCACTATTCTCCGCTTTATCCGGCAGAGGCATGCCGCGCGGAAAAGACGCCGGAGAGACAGCCGGAGTGTGGCCGCACGCACGGTTGAAAGCCCCGCCACATTATTATTGGTGGAGCCGGGCGGGGCATACGGATGGCGGCATGTAAGTTTTATTCTGAAAAAAAACGCCTTTCCGTTTTCCCAAAATAGAAGCGCATGACAGCCCCTATGGCCGTCCCGACATGCAGAAAGGGCATGTTTTTCATGCCGCAAACGGCGTTTTGCACCGCTTTTTTGCCCGTTTCACCGTCTGTTTCGGCCTTTTCGCTGTCCGAAAGTGCCGCTTTTGCAGTCCGAAAGCGGCCGTTTTGCGTTGCAAAAGTGCCTGTTTTGCAATGCGAAACGGCCCTCTCTGCTTTCCTTACAAGGCCGTGTTTTCGCAACGTGTTGATAATCAAGGCTTCCCTTTTGCGTGCAAAAACGCCGTTTTCGGGCTTCCGGTGAAAAACAATGCGGACGAAGCCGATTAACATACGTTAAAGTAAAGATTTTTAAGTTCCGCATGCTTCACCTGCAAGACTCCCCAAGACACACCACTTTAACGGGTACGCCCCGCAGGGGCAGCAAGCTCATAGCCCGGGGCTGAGCGAAGCGGCACCCCGGGTTTTGATGCACATGACACTACCGTCGCTCTGAAAGAGCAAAAGCATCAAACAGCAACTATGTACATTGCACACATATATGCTTTTGCCCTTAACAGGGCGATTGCCCACGCTCGTTCTATACCCGGGGTGCCGCTTCGCTCTGCCCCGGGCTATAAGCTTGCTGCCCCTGCGGGGCGTACCAAGTAAATACGGCGCGCCCTATGCAAAGGCCGCCTCACTTTTTATCCCGATTTTGAACATCATATTCCGATTCTGAACATCCTACGTGCGGGGGAACGCTGCATCGCCACGGCTTCGGCAGCACACCGCCCCACCCTGCCAGTCGTGTGTTCCTGACGTGCCGGACTGCTCATACAGAGGCGCAAAGACCGGAAAAGAATAAAAAAAATACGGGCAAACACATACGTATATGGATATTTTTGCGTAAGTTTGCACTTGAAACAATAACAATTCAGACAAAAATGCCGGAAATATCAATTCGCGGACACGAGATGCCGGAGTCGCCTATCAGGAAACTCGCACCGTTAGCCGCAGCGGCAAGCCGCCGTGGAATCAAAGTCTACCACCTCAATATAGGTCAGCCCGACCTGCCCACACCGCAGGAAGGTCTTGACGCACTGAAGCATATAGACCGCACAATACTCGAGTATTCACCGTCACAAGGCTACCTCAGCTATCGCGAGAAGCTGGTGGGCTACTACAAGAAGTTCAACATCAACGTGACGGCCGACGACATCATCATCACGGCGGGCGGCAGCGAGGCCGTGCTTTTCGCCTTCATGTCATGCCTCAATCCGGGCGACGAAATAATCGTTCCCGAGCCGGCCTACGCCAACTACATGGCCTTTGCCATATCGGCAGGCGCAAAGATACGCACCATAGCCACAACGATAGACGAGGGTTTCTCGCTGCCCAAGGTGGAGAAGTTTGAGGAACTCATCAACGACCGCACGCGAGCCATCATGATATGCAACCCGAACAACCCCACGGGCTACCTCTACACGCGGCGCGAAATGAACCAGATAAGGGACCTGGTGAAGAAGTACGACCTATATCTTTTCTCCGATGAGGTTTACCGTGAGTACATCTACACGGGCTCGCCGTACATCAGCGCGTGCCATCTGGAGGGCATAGAGGACAATGTGATACTGATAGACTCCGTGTCGAAACGCTACTCGGAGTGCGGAATACGCATCGGCGCGCTCATAACTAAGAACAGGGAGGTGCGCGATGCCGTGATGAAGTTCTGTCAGGCGCGCCTGTCCCCACCGCTCATCGGACAGATAGTGGCCGAGGCTTCGCTCGATGCGCCCGAGGAATATTACCGCGATGTGTATGACGAATATGTGGAGCGGAGGAAGTGTCTCATAGACGGGCTCAACCGCATACCCGGCGTCTATTCGCCCATACCCATGGGAGCGTTTTACACCGTGGCCAAACTGCCGGTGGACGACAGCGAGAAGTTCTGCCGCTGGTGCCTGTCAGACTTCGACTACAACGGCGAGACGATAATGCTGGCCCCTGCCGCCGGATTCTACACCACGCCCGGTGCCGGCATCGACCAGGTGCGCATTGCGTACATACTTAATAAGGAGGATCTCGGCAAGGCGCTGGTGGTGCTGCGCAAGGCTCTGGAAAGTTATCCCGGACGGCGCACAGAATAGCAGGCAGGTACAACAGGGCAAAAGACAAAAAGAAAACGAACAGAAATTTATTTATCGGGTGAATCTTCCATTATTCATAGCAAGAAAGATTTATGGCAGCCGCGAGGCCGGCACCAAGGTGAGCCGTCCGGCCATACGCATTGCCACGGCCGGAGTGGCAATAGGTCTTGCGGTAATGATCATTACGGTGTCGGTGGTAATCGGTTTCAAGCACACCATCCGCGACAAGGTGGTGGGGTTCGGCAGCCACATCAAGATAGAGAACTTTCTCAGCATGCAGACCACCGACAGCTACCCGGTGTGCATAAGCGACAGCATGATGAAAGTGCTGCGCGGCACGGGCGGCGTGACCGTGGCCGAACGCTACACCATCACACAGGGTATACTGAAAACGGACAGCGACTTTTTGGGAATTTCGTTCAAGGGAGTTGACGGCGGGTATGACACCACATTCCTCCACGCCAACATCGTGGACGGCAAGATACCGGCTTTCAGCAGCACCAAGGGCGGCGGCAGAATACTGATATCGCGCATTACGGCCAACAAGCTCGGCCTGAAGACCAACGACAGGGTGTTCGCCTACTTCATATCAAACGATGATGTGAGGGTGCGCAGGTTTACGGTGTCGGGCATTTACGACACGGGCATGACCCAATTCGACAACTCACTGTGCTTCACCGACATATACACCACCACGAAGCTGAACGCATGGGAGCCTGACATGTGCAGCGGGGCGGAGCTGAAGGTGACCGACTTCGACCGGCTGGAAGAGACGGCAAGGCTCGTGGAAGGCCACGTGAACAAGACCGTCGACAAATATGGCGGCACACTTACATCGCAGACCATATACGAAGCGTATCCGCAGATATTCACCTGGCTCGACCTGCTCGACATAAACGTATGGATAATACTGGCCCTGATGACGTGCGTTGCAGGATTTACGATGGTGTCGGGACTTCTCATCATCATCCTCGAGCGCACACAGATGATAGGTGTGATGAAGGCTCTCGGAGCGTCGGACAACGTCGTGCGCCGCACATTTCTGTGGTTTGCGGTGTTCATCATCGGCCGCGGACTGCTTTGGGGCGACATAATCGGCATAGGTCTTGTCGTGCTGCAGATGTACACGGGGGTGGTGAGTCTTGACCCGTCGATATATTATGTCAGCACGGCTCCGATGGAGATAGACCTTACTCTGATACTGCTTATAAATGCAGCAACACTGTTCATCAGTGTGGCCGTACTTATAGGACCCAGCTATCTCATATCACATATACATCCGGCGAAATCGATGAGGTACGAATAAATATTGCACATTATATTTGGAAATGTGCAAATAAAACTTTATCTTTGCACACAAAAATGAATATTGTGCAATGACATCAAACGAGAGTTTCAATTCGTACATAGAAAAAAGCATTGTTAGCAACTGGCATCGTGACGCCCTGACTGACTATCAGGGCATAACCTTGCAATATCACGATGTGGCGAGAAAAATAGAGAAACTGCACATACTGTTTGAAAACAGCGGTGTAAAGCGCGGCGACAAGATAGCCATCTGCGGACGCAACAGCGCACACTGGGCCGTGGCCTTTCTTGCAACGCTGACGTACGGGGCCGTCTCAGTGCCCATACAGCATGAATTCAATGCGGAACAGATACACAACATCGTCAACCACAGCGAGGCAAAGATGCTCTTTGTGGGTGATGTGGTGGCCAAAATGATAGACCCCGACATGATGCCCGAGCTTGAAGGCATCGTCTATATACCTGATTACTCGCTCGTGACGTCACGTTCGGAGCGGTTGAGTTTCGCCCGCGAGCACCTCAACGAGCTGTTCGGCAAAAAATATCCCAAGGCTTTCCGTCAGGAACATGTGAGTTACCATAGGGACGAAGCGGAAGAGCTGGCCCTGATAAACTATACAAGCGGCACCACAGGATTCTCTAAAGGCGTCATGCTGCCGTACAGGGCACTGTGGGGAAACCTCGATTTCTGCATGAGTGCCATAGGCACCCGCATAGCCCAAGGCAGCAATACACTGAGCATACTGCCCATGGCCCACATGTACGGCATGGCCATCGAGTTCTTCTTCCCCTTCTGCCATGGCTGCCATCTCTATTTCCTCACGCGCCTGCCCTCGCCCGCCATCATTGCGCAGGCGTTCGCAGACGTGCATCCGGCAATAGTCATTTCGGTTCCGCTCATAGTGGACAAGATTATACGCAAGAGGGTTTTCCCCATCATCCAGACCAACCGCATGAAGCTGTTGCTTAACATGCCTGTCATCAACAAGAAGGTGAAGCAGAAGATTTGCGAGCAGGTGTGCAACGCTTTCGGCGGAAATGCGTACGAAGTGATAGTGGGGGGAGCTCCGCTCAACCAGGAGATTGAGGCTTTCCTGAAGAGCATCGACTTCCCGATAACGGTAGGTTACGGCTCGACGGAATGTGCGCCGCTGATATCATTCAGCGACAAGAGCGACTTCATACCGGGCAGTTGCGGCACGCCGGTGGCGCACATGGAAGTGAAGATAGACAGCAGCGACCCCGAAAACATACCGGGAGAGATTGTGGCAAGAGGCATGAACGTAATGCTGGGTTACTACAAAAATCCGGAAGCTACGGCGGAGGTTCTCGACAGCGACGGATGGTTCCACACCGGCGATTTGGGAACGATGAGCCGCGACGGACACCTGTTCATACGCGGACGCATAAAGAACATGCTCCTCGGGGCTAACGGGCAGAATGTCTATCCGGAAGAGATAGAGGACAAGCTCAACTCGATGCCGATGGTCAACGAAAGCATAATAGTGCAGAAGGACAACAAGTTCGTGGCACTGATTCACCCCGATTACGACGAGGCACACGCCATGGGATTCAACGATGAGGACCTGGCGGGAATAATGGAACAGAACAGACGGGACCTCAACTCCACATTGCCTGCATACAGTAAGATAGCTGTTGTGCAGATACATGAAGACGAGTTTGAGAAGACTCCCAAGAAAAGTATAAAGAGATACTTATATACCAATATTTAACAACGGCGAGGAATAACTGCTGTTATTCTGAAACGGAAAAGACAGGTCTATCGCTTATGGAACAGATACCAGGCTTCAACGCCATTATTGAAAAGAGCATCACTGATAATTGGATGTTCGATGCGCTGACTGATTACAAGGGACCGACACTTCAATATCATGATGTGGCGCGAAAGATTGAGAAGTTGCACATCATGTTTGAGAACAGCGGGGTGAAGCGTGGCGACAAAATCGCTCTGTGCGGACGTAACTGCAGCAACTGGGCTGTGGCTTTTTTGGCCACACTGACGTATGGTGCCGTGGCCGTACCAATACTGCATGAGTTCACGGCCGACCAAATACACAACATTGTTAACCACAGTGAAGCGAAACTGTTGTTTACGGGTGACGTGGTGGCCACCATAATCGATCCGGTAAAAATGCCGGCTCTGGAGGGCATCATCAATATACCCGATTACTCGCTCGCCGTGTCAAGAACCGAGAAACTGACTTATGCACGCGAGCATCTGAACGAAATGTTCGGCAAGAAATATCCTAAGTATTTTAGAAAGGAACACGTACATTATTATAAAGAGAGCTGCGGTGACGAACTGGCCATGATAAACTACACCAGCGGAACGACCGGATTTTCAAAGGGAGTGATGATTCCCTACCGCGCTCTGTGGAGCAATTACGACTTTGCAGTGAGTGTTCTCGGAAAGGAATTGAAGCGTGGTGACAATGTCATAAGCATACTGCCGATGGCGCACATGTACGGTATGGCCTTTGAGTTTATGTTTGAATTCCTGTACGGCTGCCATGTGTTCTATCTGACGAGAATACCAAGTCCGGCTGTCATAGCTGCGGCTTTCACCGAAATCAAGCCAACCATTATCATTGCAGTTCCGCTTGTCATAGAAAAGATTATACGCAAGAAGGTTTTCCCGAAGATACAGAACCACCGCATGAAACTGCTGCTCAACATGCCCGTCATCAGCAGGAAGGTGGAGCAGAAGATATGCGAACAGGTTGTTGCGGCCTTCGGAGGAAAGTTCTATGAGATAATCGTGGGAGGAGCAGCATTCAGTCAGGAGATAGAATCTTTCATGAAACAGATAGGCTTCCCCTACACCGTGGGCTACGGAGCGACGGAATGTGCACCAATCATCTGCTACGCCGACTACAAGACTTTCGTGCAGGGCAGCTGCGGACGACCCGTGATTCACATGGAGGTAAGGATAGACAGCCACGACCCGGAGAATGTTCCCGGCGAGATTCTTGCACGCGGACTGAACGTCATGCTGGGCTACTTCAAGAACCCGGAAGCCACGGCCGAAGCCATAGACAGTGACGGATGGTATCACACCGGCGACTTGGGAACAATGGATTCTGACGGAAACGTGTTCATCAAGGGACGCTCAAAGAATATGCTTCTCGGCTCCAACGGACAGAACATCTACCCGGAGGAAATAGAAGACAAGCTCAACTCGATGCCTCTGGTGACGGAAAGCATCGTGGTACAGCGTGGTGAAAAGCTGGTGGGTCTGGTATATCCCGACTTTGAGGAATCAGGGAATATGGGCATAAGCATGCCTGACCTGAAGAACATAATGGAGCAAAACAGGAAGGATATCAATGAAGTTCTCCCTGCTTATGCCAAACTGTCGGAAATAGAATTGCACGATACTGAATTTGAGAAAACTCCCAAAAAGAGTATCAAGCGATTCCTTTACAAATGATAGAATAGCTTTTTGAGAGTGTGTCAAAATTCAATTCTCCCAACCTGTAGGGACATATTCTTGTATTTGTCCGCATGTTACGTACTGATAATCAACGTTTATCAAGCGGACAAATACAAGAATATGTCCCTACAATGTGCATGAACCTTTTTTGACACAGCCTTATTGTCAGCGCTCTTCCATAAGAAGGGCTTTTCTTATGCGGCTGAGTGTTTCCGGTGTCATCTGCAAATAGCTCGCTATATGAACCAAGGGAGCTCTCTGAACAAGTTGCGGATGATATTTGGCAAACTTGAGATAACGGTCGCGTGCCGATTCGAAACGCAGCATGTCAGCATGTATCTGGCTCAGTATCAGTGATTCTTCCAATATCTTACGATACAGTATCTGTATGTTGACACTCCTCATGGCAACTTGCTCAAGCTGTAGTTTTGGCAGTGCATATATAAGGGTTGGCTCCAAAGCAACTATCTGCATCTTGGTGGGTTGCTCCTTGAACAGACTCTCAATGGACATCACTATATAGTTCTCCACCGCCAGATACTCGGTGAGTTCCTTACCGTCTTTGTGATAATACTGCCGTACAAGTCCTTTCACAATCCAGTAAATGTGCTTGCACATGTCATCCTCACTGAGCACTTTCTCGCCTTTTACAAACCTCATAGGCACAAGTATGCTCTCAAGAACATCAAGCTCGTCGTGCGTCATCGTACTGTAACGCCGTGCCAACTCCCGGGCTACGTCACGTTTTGTCAATCCGATATTGGTCATTTTGTTTCCTCCTTTCGCATCTTTAAATTAGCAGTTTGTTTACTCAAGTTTCAATACGGCAAGGAAAGCCTTCTGCGGCACTTCCACATTGCCTATCTGTTTCATGCGTTTCTTTCCCTTCTTCTGCTTCTCGAGCAGTTTGCGCTTGCGGCTCACGTCACCGCCATAACATTTTGCCGTGACATCCTTACGGACGCATTTGATGGTTTCGCGGGCGACAATCTTTGCACCTATCGCCGCCTGTATGGCTATGTCAAACTGCTGTCTTGGTATAAGTTCCTTCAGCTTCTCGCACATACGGCGGCCGAATGTCACCGCGTTGTCCTGATGTGTGAGCGTGGACAGGGCGTCTACGGGTTCGCCATTGAGCAGTATGTCCAGCTTTGTCAGCTTTGAAGGGCGGAAGCAGTCTATATGGTAATCGAATGAGGCATAACCCTTGGAGATGCTCTTCAACTTGTCGTAGAAGTCTATCACTATCTCACCCAACGGCAACATGAAATGCAATTCGACGCGGTTTCCGCTGACATACTGCTGGTCGATAAGCTCACCGCGCTTGTCAAGACAGAGCGTCATGATGGGACCTATAAAGTCGGCCGACGTGATGATGGACGCCCGTATATACGGTTCCTCGATGTGGTCTATCAGTGTCTGGTCAGGCAGACCCGACGGGTTGTGCACTTCCTTCACCCCACCCTGCTTGTCGTAGCACATGTACGAAACGTTGGGCACTGTCGTTATGACATCCATATTGAACTCGCGGTCGAGACGTTCCTGCACAATCTCCATGTGAAGCAGCCCGAGAAAGCCGCAACGGAAGCCGAATCCCAAGGCCACGGAAGACTCCGGCATGAACGTAAGCGAGGCGTCGTTGAGACGGAGCTTCTCAAGAGACGCACGCAGGTTCTCATATTCCGACGGGTCTATGGGATATACTCCGGCAAACACCATGGGCTTCACTTCCTGAAAACCTTCAATGGCCTTGTCGCACGGACGGGCTATATGCGTTATCGTATCGCCCACCTTCACCTCCTTACTGTCCTTTATTCCGCTTATGATATAGCCCACATCGCCCGTCGAGAGCTGCTTGCGGGGTATCATATCCATCTTCAGCACTCCCACCTCATCGGCGTCGTACTCCATTCCGGTATTGAAAAACTTCACCTTGTCTCCCTGTCGTATCACGCCGTTCTCTACCTTGAAGTAGGCTATGATGCCGCGGAACGAGTTGAATACAGAGTCGAATATAAGTGCCTGAAGCGGCGCATCGGCATTGCCTGTGGGGTGTGGTATGCGCTCCACCACGGCATCGAGCACCTCTTCTATGCCCTCGCCGGTCTTGCCGCTGGCCCTGATTATGTCAGAGCGGTCGCAGCCTATCAGGTCGACAATCTCGTCTTCCACCTCGTCCGGCATTGCGCTCGGCATGTCTATCTTGTTGATTACGGGTATGATTTCAAGATTGCTGTCAATGGCCATGTACAGATTCGAGATGGTCTGGGCCTGCACTCCCTGTGTGGCGTCAACCACAAGCAACGCGCCCTCGCAGGCCGCTATGCTGCGTGACACTTCATACGAGAAATCGACGTGGCCGGGAGTGTCTATCAAATTCAGTATATACTTTTCTCCATTATGCACATACTCCATCTGAATGGCATGACTCTTAATGGTTATTCCACGTTCGCGTTCAAGATCCATATCGTCAAGCATCTGACCACCTGTGACTTGTATTGTCTTGGTAAACTCAAGCATACGGTCGGCAAGTGTCGACTTTCCGTGGTCAATATGCGCTATAATACAGAAATTTCTTATATGTTCCATCTGTCATTTATTGCTTTTTGAAATGCAAAGATAACATAAAAACTGTCTCTTATACACATCTCCGAGCCCACGAGACCGTACTAGATCTC
>ENA-OYXX01000546-OYXX01000546.1-human-gut-metagenome-genome-assembly--contig:-NODE-546-length-17183-cov-7.346333_pt1 | contig 17183 bp, 16 predicted proteins | sample MGYA00243976_ERZ653434 | MGnify/ENA primary metagenome ERZ653434 (study PRJEB26926, sample SAMN06165112) | human gut metagenome | biome: ENVO:00009003; feature: ENVO:2100002; material: ENVO:00002003...
GTCGTCGGCAGCGTCAGATGTGTATAAGAGACAGGTTTTGACCAAAACTGGCTGAAACAGATGCGAAAAAGTCAACTCTCGGCATCAGTCAAACACCCCATCCACCAGATTTACGGCTTCAACTTTCTTGCTGTCAACAATTTTAGCGTATATCTGGGTCGTTTTTACGTTGGAGTGGCCGAGCAGCTTGCTGGTGGTATAAAGGTCTGCGCCCAGTGTCAGCATCATCGTTGCGAAGCTGTGGCGGGACGTATGGAACGTGATGTGCTTGGTGATTCCGGCAGACTTAATCCAGTCCTTGAGATAGAGGGGAAGGATTGTCTTCGTCAGCCCCTTGAACACCTGCCCCTCGGTGCGCTCGCCGCATAGTGCGAGTGCTTCATCCGACAGCGGCAGCACGGCTTCTGTCTTGGTTTTCTTGGTGACGATGTGCATGCACCAGCCGCCGTCAGCTCCTCTTATGATGTTCTCCCATTGCAGACGGATGATGTCGCTGATGCGCAGACCCGTAAGGCAGGAGAACAGTGCGGCACTCCGTATAACAGGTTTCTCGCAGGGAGTGGCGGCAAGCATCCTCACCTCTTCAAGCGTCAGGAACTCGCGTTTCGTGCTTGATTCCTTGGCGTGCTTCAGCCGTGGGGCGATGTTCTCCTTGATGCGTTTCTCCTCGTATGCGATGCGCGGGACGCATTTCAGCTTGTTGAGGTTGTTGTTGGCGGTGGAAGCCATCATCTTTCCCTTGGTTGGAGTGGTGAGCGACAGCAGATAGGTGAGAAATCCCTGGCAGAAGTCAAGCGTCAGATTGTCGAAGGTGCAGCTTCCGCCGCAATACTTCTCGAAGTGCTTGTAAGCGGTGTTCCAGTTACGGTAATTATCATCATCCGCCATCATGGAACGGAAATACTCAAGAAAACTCTCCTTGCCGCGGTTGCGGTCAAGAAATCCGTATTCCTCGTTGATGATGGCTTCGGTTCTGCGGTATTTGACAAGCTCGGCATAGCGAAGCATGGTCTTGTTGAACTCAGCCTCGAATTTGTCTTTAGGGTCGGCATAGATGTATATGTAGAACCGTCCGTATGTATAACTGAACTTTTGGCATATCTCAGCCAATGTATAAAGGTCGCTTCCGGCACTTTCCTTGTCAGTGAAAGTGTCTCTTACTGACTGCTTGTAGCTTGTAGCAGGAATGAGCAGCCGTTTCTTCGGGCTGCCCTTTACTTTCTTCTTTCCCTCCTGTTGGGAAAGTTCCGCTTTCTCGGTGTTCAGTCTGTTTACGTTCATCCTCTTTTTCTTTTTGCCCCGCTTTGCGAAGATTGATGCGCTCCGCTTGCAGTAGGTTGTTTCCTTAATCATCAGGGAGAAATCCTCCCATGTGATTATCGTGATGTGGTATGACATCCTGCAAGCCCTAAGCGTACCCTTATATATAAGATTGTACATGGTGCGGCTGCTCACTTGAAGTATCTCTGCCACTTCCCCTATGGTGAGGAAAGACTTGTCTGGCATGTCCCAACCGAAGTTGCCCCGCTCTGTTAATTTGTGTTTAATTTGACGGTCCATTATCGAAGAAATTTGTTGCACGCTCTTGAAAGCTGTTGCACGTTGCTGAAAGAAAGTCGTGCCGTGTGACCCCTCTCACGTGGTACAACTGCGGTACAAAATTACTCCCAAAATGGCTAAACGCCAATAGCTGAATTTTTCGTTTGTTAAAAGATATTGGCTGATAGTCAGCGATTTACAACGCTAATTTTTACAACCGTTTGTCATCATTTTGACCTCCGAAACTCCATGTGGAATTGATTTTTTATTTTTAACGTCGATAAGTTTGGTACATTCGAAAATAATGCCTATCTTTGTAGTCGAAAAACAAATACATCGTTAGAATGAGGGATTCCGACATACAGAGTGATGTCGGAATTCTTTCTTTTTTTGATGTCTTTTCCACGAAACACAAATAATAAGTAAATAACTTAAAAGAAGAAATTATGGCTTATATGTCACAAGAAGGCTACGACAAGATGGTGGCCGAATTGAAACGCTTGGAAAGCGTAGAGCGCCCCAAGGCATCTGCCGCTATTGCAGAGGCTCGTGACAAGGGTGACCTGAGTGAAAATTCCGAATATGATGCAGCCAAGGAGGCACAGTCACATCTTGAAGATAAGATCAATCAGATGAAGCGTGCCATTCAGGAGGCTAAGATTATCGACACCTCACGTCTCAGTACCGACTCGGTGCAGATATTATGTAAGGTGGAGATGACCAATCTCACGACAAAGGCAAAGATGAGCTATACCATAGTCAGTGAGAACGAGGCTGATCTGCGTGCCGGAAAGATTTCCATAAAGACTCCCATTGCCCAGGGCTTGCTTGGCAAGAGGGTTGGCGATGAGGTGGAGATAACCATACCGCGCGGAAAAATAAAACTGCGTATTGACAATATCACGATCGACTAAAAGAGCAGGGAGGAGAAATTTATGGCAGGAATATTTGCAAAGATTGCGGCAGGAGAGATTCCGAGCTACAAGTGTGCCGAGAACGAAAAGTTTTATGCGTTTCTCGACATAAACCCGCTGGTGAAGGGGCACACGCTTGTCATACCGAAGCGCGAGGTTGACTATATCTTCGATCTGACTGACGAAGAGCTTGCCGGGATGACCGTGTTTGCCAAACGTGTTGCCGTGGCCATCAAGAAGGCTTTTCCGTGCATTAAGGTGGGTATGGCTGTATTGGGGCTTGAGGTGCCGCACGCACACATACATCTCGTGCCTATGAACTCGGAGAAGGATATGCTTTTCTCCAATCCGAAGCTGAAACTCAGTGACGATGAGTTTAAGGAAATTTCGGAGAAGATATATTCCGAATTTGAAAATTTATAATTGAAAATTGAGAATGGATAATTATGATTTGCTTTATTGGCAGTAAAGGTAATCATAATTATCCATTCTCAATTTTCAATTCTCCATTATAGATTAGATGAACTTTTCTCCGTACTTTATCTGCACCTCGTTCACATATTTGCGTACGAGAGCCGAAGAGTCTCCCTTTTTGCAGATGAACAGTACGTTGTCTTTTTCGGCGACGATATATCCGTCGAGTCCGTTGATTACGGCGAGTTTGCCTTTGTCGAGCTTTATCACGTTGTTGCGGCAGTCCTCGAGAATCACGTCCGAATCAATTACCACATTGTCATCATCGTTGCGGTGCATGCACTCGTACATGGAGTGCCATGTGCCCAGGTCGGCCCATCCGAAGTCGCACAGCATGACGTGCACATTGTCGGTGCGCTCTAGTATGCCGTAGTCGATGGACAGGTTAGGGAACGACGAGAACCGGCTGTTTATGAAATCCTTGCCGTCGGTAAGCGTATAGTCGGGCTTGGTGTCGGCCAACAGGTCCATTTGTTCGGGGAAAAGCTTGCGGAGTACCTGTATCAGATGACGTGCATTTGCAAGGAAAAGTCCGGTGTTCCAGTAGAATTCGTTGCTCTCCATGAACATTCTGGCAAACTCGCGTTCCGGTTTCTCGGTGAACGACTGCACCTTGTAGACGTTCTCCATGTCCGACGGTGCTCCCGCCTGTATGTATCCGTAACCGGGTTCGGGCCTTGTAGGCTTTACGCCCATGGTGAGCATGATGTTGTGGCTGGCAACAAACTCAAATCCCTTGGCTACATTGTTGTCGAAAGCCTTTTCGTTTAGAACGAAGAGGTCGGACGGGGTTATGATGACGTTGGCTTCGGGGCAGCGCTGGTAAATGAGCGTATCGGCCCATGCCACGCTCGGAGCGGTGTTGCGGCTCACGGTTTCCGAAATTATGTTTGCTTCGGGTAGGTCGGGCAGCTGTTCTCTTATGATGGCCTCAAATTCGACATTCGTGCATACATATATGTTTTCTTTGGGCATTATTTTGGCAAATCTGTCGAATGTGGTTTGTATAAGAGTGCGCCCGGTCCCGAAGAAATCGATAAACTGTTTCGGCTTTTTCTCACGGCTGTACGGCCATAGTCTGCGGCCGCGCCCGCCGGCAAGAATCACACAAAAATTAGCGTTGTTCATGTCCATATCAACAAAGTTTGTATTTCGCTTACTAAATTACGAAAATTCGTTGATACGGACAAAGATTTTAAGTTTTTATTAGAAAAACACGCTAAAATCGGCTATTTCTTGTCGATGTTTATGATTTTATAGCTTTTGCTGCCGAGACCTATCTGCTCCGCATAGTCGACAATGTAAGTGCCGTGCTGGCGGTTGATGCGCTCTATTAGCGGCTTGTTGTCATCGCCGGGAGCAGCCTTGTGGTTGAAAACGAGGTCGAGACAGGCCTTGTCGAGTGCCACGGGGTCGGTGGATGCCAGTATGCCCATGTCTTTCAGTTTCGGGTCGGCGGGATGTGAGTCGCAGTCGCAGTCTACGCTCATGTTGTTCATAACGTTGATGTAGAGCACGCGTCCGCCGAACCACTCGTGTACGGCCTGTGCCGCTGCGGCCATCGACTCGAGGAAGTGGTCTTGTGCCGGCAGGTTCTGCCACAGTTCTCTCGTGCTCTGTACTTTTCCGGCCGTGTGTATGTAGGCCTTTCCGTTGGCTGAGGCCACGCCGATGCTTGCGTTTTTCAGCACTCCGCCGAATCCTCCCATGGCGTGTCCCTTGAAGTGGGCCAGATTTATCATCCAGTCGTAGTTGCCCAGATGGCTGCCCACGATGTTGTATTTAAGGTGTTTCTTGTCCTTTACGGGTATGCGCAGGTCGCCTTGCTCGTCCATCAGGTCGACGGCGAACAGTGAGTCGAATCCGTGTTCGTGTATCGTCTGCCAGTGGGCCTCGAAGGTGTTGCGCTTGCCGTTGTATGCAGTGTTACATTCCACTATGGTGCCGTTTACGTTGTCCACAAGGTTGCGTATCAGCGTTGGCTTCAGATAGTTGTGGCCTCCGGCCTCTCCTGTGCTTATCTTCACTGCCACGCGCCCTTCGGCTTTTTGTCCCAGCGCCTCATATATCCTTACGAGTGCTTCGGGGCTGATTTCCTTTGTGAAGTACACTTTCGACTGGCAGAATCCGGCCACCGACATCATCATGGCGGCGGCCAAGGCAAATAGTTTTTTCCTGTTCATAACTTCTATGTATAATATTTGTTGCTAATGTATTTTTGGTTTATGTGCTGCAAAGTTACTCATATTTGGTAGAACAGGGTGTAAACAAATTATGAATATAGTAACCAAATTTACAGATTTTGCTATTTTTTCGTTGTAAAAGTTTGCGGTTTCAGATTTTTATCACTACCTTTGCAACCGCAAACAGCGCCCAGATGGCGGAATCGGTAGACGCGCTGGTCTCAAACACCAGTGGGGCAACCCATCCCGGTTCGAGCCCGGGTCTGGGTACAAGGAGAAAAGCTAAGTGTTGAATAGTCAATTACTTAGCTTTTTCTTATACCTGAAATTTCCTCCACATATTCTACAAACATACAAAATACAGCACTAATGGGACAAGGTATATGGCAAGAGATAGAAGTACTGTACCAAAAGTTTGTAAAACTTGGCGTCAGTGAAGCGGTGGACTATGAAAAGTACTACCTGTATTCTCTTATTGCCCATTCTACAGCCATTGAAGGCTCCACGCTGACAGAAGCGGAAGCCCAACTGCTGTTTGACGAAGGTGTGGTGGCGGGTGGCAAGCCGCTCGTTTATCATTTGATGAATGAAGACTTGAAGAAAGCCTATGAACTGGCGAAAGAAGAAGCAAGGCACCACACACCAATCTCTGCTGCTTTCCTGCAAACGTTAAATGCGGCATTGATGCGCACTACCGGAAGTGTTCATAATGTAATGGGTGGTTCGTTCGATTCTTCGAAAGGCGAGTACCGCTTATGTGGCGTTACAGCCGGCATAGGTGGACGTTCTTATATGAATTATCAGAAAGTTCCTGCTAAAGTTGCCGAGTTTTGTAACCGGTTGCACGAACGTATCATTGCAGCATACGCTATCCGTGAACAATATGAATTGAGTTTCAATGCCCATTTGAACTTGGTGACAATCCATCCGTGGGTGGATGGCAACGGACGTACCTCACGATTGTTGATGAATTATATTCAATTTCTTTATAATCTTTTTCCGACCAAAATATTCAAGGAAGACAGGGATGGGTATATCCTTGCTTTGCGTCAGTCGCAAGAAGAGGATAGTAATCTGCCTTTCCTTGTGTTTATGACCGGGCAATTAAAAAAATCCCTCTCTCTGGAGATTGAACGGTTCAATGCTTCGCAGAAGAAAGGGTTCAGTTTTATGTTCTGATATTAATGTCGGTAAGTCACTTTCTTATGAAATTGCGTTAACCCTTAGAAGTTTACGCCGCAATTAATGTAGAAGCAGCCGTTGTGTGAGCTGTCGAAATCGCTGTGGCTGAGGTTCGCGAGTCCCAGGTCGTAGCCCATTTCGGCGTAAATCATCTGATATTCGGCACCGCATCCGAACTTCAGTCCGCCGTCGAAGCGTTTGAAGCGGCTGTCGGAGAATGTGGAGAAAGTCTCTTTCGCGGCGTAGTTCTTTATCTTTCCGCTGATGCCGTAGGCAAAATATCCTCCGGCAAACGGCTGTATGGAGAAGTTTTCGTCGATGCTGTACTTGTACTTTACTATGACGGGCATTTCAAGATAGTTCATGCCGAATTCATGCTTCTCGCCGTCAATGTGTCCCTTGCCGCCCTTCTCAGTGTAGAACAGTCCCGATTCGAGATAGACGGGTGCTGCGGGCGACAGCTGGAATCCGATGATGGCACCGATGTTAAGACCGGTTTTCGCTCCGCCGCCGTCAAGTTCCTTCTCGTCGGAGTTGACCGTGGAGATGCCCAATCCGAGGCGCAGGCCATAATAGACGTTGTGGTCATCGGTAAATTGGCCTCGCGGTTCGTAACCGTCGTATTGTGCCATTGCCGGCAGTGCGGTGATGGCAGCCAGCAGTGCGGCAATCTTTCTTTTCATAATCATATCGTATTATAGTTAATGTTGCTTTTTGTTGCGGGGCTATGTCCGGCATAGGCTTGTGTGCTGTCCGTCATCCCCTTGTGCGAAGTTCAGCATCCCTTGTGTGTCATTATGCTGAGCACCATGTCGTCGGTGGCCCGCATGGCATCGGCACCGATTGACGTCAGGTTGTGTATGCTGCGGTCCACGCAGTCGTCGATGATGCCTTCGGCACTCGATACACACTTGCCCTCCATGGCGAGCAGCGCCGACAGTATGGCCGTGCTCACGCCCGACGAAATCTTCAGTGCGCAACTTGGTTTTGCTCCGTCGCAAATCATACCGGTGAGGTTGGCAATCATGTTCTTCACCGCCCAGCAGATGCGCTGGTAGTCGCCGCCCATGAGGTAGGTGATGCCGCAGCTGCTGCCTATCGACGCGACCACACAACCGCACAGAGCCGACAGCTTGCCGAGACTCTGCTTGATGTATATGGCCGTGAGATGGCTCAGGGTGAGAGCCCTGATTAGCTCTTCCTCGGTGTTTTCGTTCTCTTCGGCATACACGGCAACGGGGTTGGTGGCGCATATACCCTGGTTTCCGCTGCCCGAGTTGCTCATCACCGGAATCATGGCCCCGCCCATTCGCGCGTCGCATGCCGAGGCGGTCTTGGCGATGATGTGCGAGAAAATGCTGTGGCCGAGTATGCCCTGACTCAGCGGGCGGTCGATGGTCTTGCCGAGATTGTGGCCGTAGTTGCCCTTGATGGCTTCGCTTGCCGCCCGCATGTTGTACTCCTTTGTCTCGAGGATGAAGCGCAGGTCGTCTGCCGGTGTGGTGGTGGCGAAGTCGTAGACGAGGCGCATGCTGAGCCTGATGTCGTCGTTGTCGTCGTCACTTGCCGTGCCCGTGCGGCGGTCCATGACGGTGGCGCCGTCTTTCGCGATGTACACGAAGTGGGTGTGGCTGCCGGAAATGACCGCCGTGGCCGTGTGCCCGGAGGCTTCGCACGTCACCTCGATGTACAGTTTCTCGGTGATGCCATCTTTCAGCTTTATGTCTATGCAGTGGCCGTCCATGTATTCCCTGCCATCGGCGAGCGACTGTGGCGTGAGGTCTTTGAGCACCTCGAGCCCGTATTCGGACTTTCCGATGACGGCGCCGAGCGATATGGCGATGGGCAGGCCTATCATGCCCGTGCCGGGTATGCCCACGCCCATGGCGTTCTTCAGTATGTTGGCACTCAGCAGGGCCGTAATCTTTTCCGGCCGGCAGCCGAGCGTCTCGGTGGCCCGCGCCACACACAGGGCCACGGCCATGGGTTCCGTGCAGCCTATGGCTGGTACCACCTCTTTATTTATGAGTGCAATGATGCGCTCTCTTGTCTTGTTGTCCGTCATTTCTTACTATTTCCTGTAGTTCTCCAGTCCCTTGCTCAGAAACTCCACATATTCCTGTATGTCCTCGTCGTATGAGCGCAGGCCGTTGAGCGGCTTGCCGTTGTTGTCAAGCAGCACGTACACCGGCTGGGTGTTGGCCCCCACCTTTGTGCGCTCCAGATAACTCCACTTGTCGCCCACGGTCTTCAGCGTGCGCTGCTGGCCGTTTTCGGTCACGGTGACGGGCTCTTTCAGCGGCGTCTTGTCATCAACGTAGAGCGAAATCAGCACATAGTCGTTGCTTATCATGCCTGCCACCTTGGGGTCGGTCCATACGGCGGCCTCCATCTTGCGGCAGTTCACGCAGCCGAAGCCGGTGAAGTCAACCATCACAGGCTTGCCCATGCGTGCGGCGGCGGCCATACCCTCGTCGTAGTCGGTGTATTCGGCCTCCACGGCCGACTTCTGCAGGTTGAAGTCCTGGGTGTTCATGGGCGGCGCGAAGGCGCTTATGGCCTTGAGCGGTGCGCCCCACAGTCCGGGCACCATATATATTGCGAAGGCCAGCGAAATCATGGCGAGGAAGAATTGTGGCACGTTGGTGCGGTTGCCCTCATCGTCGTGCGGGAACTTTATCCACCCCAACAGATAGACACCCATCAGTCCGAAGATTACAATCCACAGCGATATGAACACCTCGCGGTCGAGTATGTGCCATCCGTAGGCGAGGTCGGCCACCGAGAGGAACTTCAGGGCAAACGCCAGTTCGATGAATCCGAGCACCACCTTCACCACGTTCATCCATCCGCCCGACTTGGGAGCCGACTTCAACAGACTGGGGAACATGGCGAAAAGCGTGAACGGTATGGCCAGGGCGATGGCGAAACCGAGCATGCCGATGGCCGGGGCTATGAAGCTGTTCTGCGTGGACACGGCCACGAGCAGGAAGCCGATGATGGGGCCGGTGCAAGAGAACGACACCAGTGTGAGCGTGAACGCCATGAGGAAGATGCTGAGCATGCCGCTCGTGTTCTCCGACTTCTGGTCTATCTTGTTGCTCCACGACGAGGGCAGCGTTATCTCGAAGGCTCCGAAGAACGACGCGGCGAACACCACGAGCAGCAGGCAGAAGAAGATGTTGAACACGGCGTTGGTAGACAGGGCGTTGAGCGCGCTTGCTCCGAAGAGCATCGTCACCACCAGACCGAGCAGCACATATATCACAACGATGGACACACCGTAGGTGACGGCCTCGCGTACGGCCTTCGAACGCTCCTTGTTGCGTTTCAGGAAGAAGCTCACCGTCATCGGTATGATGGGCCATACGCACGGCGTGAGCAGGGCGAGGAAACCGCCCGCAAAGCCCGCGAGGAAGATGTACAGCAGCGAGCTGTCCATGGCGTTGTCGTCGTATGCCTTCAGTTCGGTTATCACGGGAGTCCACAGTGCCGACCCTACGCCGCCCTTGCCGACGGCCTGTCCGGCTGCAGCCTGTGCGCTGTCGGCCAGCACAATCTGCGTCTCTCCGTCGGCTCCGCCAATCACCGCCTCTGCCGCAGCGTCTTCTTGGGCGGTCTCAGCCGCTGCCTTGCCGGCTCCGGTGTCGGCGTTGGCGGCCGCCTTGTCCGCAGGTTTTGCGGCCGGAGCCTTGCCCTTCTTCACCAGTGCAATCTGCGACGGGGGCAGACACATCTCGTCGTTGCATGCGCCATACTCCAGATAGCAGTCGATGTCGTATGTTTCTTTGGTGAACTTTATCTTCTGCACGAACTTGCCGCTGCCCTCGAAGAAGCGCAGCTTCATGCCGAACATATTGTCGTATTTCGTAATCTCGTTGCCTCTCGGGGTGAGCTTGCCCACGGTTTGGGCGCCGTCCATCCTGTTGACGTTGAATGTTGCCGAGATGGGACCGCTGTCGCCGAGGTCTGTCGAGTAAAGATGCCAACCATTGTCTATCTTTGCCGAGAATACTATTTCGGCTTCGTCACCGCCGAGCATGTTCAGCTGCGACGTGAAGTGTACCGGGTCCACCATCTGCGCATTGGCAGCTATGGACAGCACTAAAACAAAAACGGATAATAAAAGTTTCTTCATTGCGATAATGATAATTACAGTGCAAAAATACTAAATAAATGCCAAATACCGTACAAAGCATGATTCTATTTGACGGTAAGTGACTTAAATAACGTGAAATATGCCCTGTGGTGTGTCGTGTGGGGCCGTGAGACGGTTGCGGAAATCTGCCGGCCGGCCTTCGTGTCTCTGTGCTTGAAAGATTTCATTCCTGTCTGTTTACGGGGAAACTTTGTTGTTATTATTCTGAAAAAAACGTGTTTCCATTTTCCCGAAATAGAAAGGCCGCAGCCCTCTTATGGCTCTTTACAGGCCTGCTTTATGCCCCTTTCCTGCCTGCTTTTTGCCTCTTTTGCCAGCAAAAAGTGCCTTATCGCGTTTCTATATGGGCCGTTTCGTAGTGCAAAATGGTGCATATTGCATTGCAAAACGGCCCATATTGCAAGCCTAAACGGCCTTCTCTGCTTTTATTACAAAGCGTGCTTTGTCGTAAGACGCTGATATTCAGCGTTTCCTGTTTTGCGCAAAAAACCGCCATTTGCGGCTCATGGCACGCAGATGGCGGTTCCGCTGCTCTTTAACATACGTTAAAGTAAACAACTTTCCCAGTTCTCTTTCTCCGGCGTTACGGTTTGGCGGCGGCCTTGTCGGCCGATTTCTCTATAGATTCTCCGGCCTTTTCAATGGCTTCACCAACCTTTCTCTTTTCGCGGTTCAGGCCTTCCTTGGCTTTTTCGGCGGTTTCGGCGGCTTTCTCCTTCACTCCTTCAGCCTTTTCCTTTATGGCCTCTCCGGTCTTTTCAGCCTTCTCCTTCACCGCGTCCTTTGCGTCTTTGGCTTTTTCTTTCACCGTGTCTACGGCATTTTCTGTCTTGGTTTTCACAAGGTCGCCCACAGCTTTTGCCGCGTCTTCCACCTTCTCCTTCACTTCGGTTGTCTCGTTACGCTCTTTCTTGTTGTTCCTTGCCTTGGTGCATGCCACGAGTCCTATTCCGATAACTGCGGCTGCGATGATGAATAGTTTTGTCATAATAAGATAGATTTTTTATTAAACATGTTATCCTGTTGTTTTCTCTCGATGCAAATATATGGCTTTTTTCTGTAACGGGAGTCATGCGGAACGTGTTTTTAACCTACCTTATTCTTCGTACATATACATTTGGCAAGAGATGGTTAAAAAGGCGGGCGATGATGTTAAAAGGCCAGTTCCAGCTCCACCGGACAGTGGTCGCTGCCCATAATGTCTGTGTGTATGCGGGCTTCGGCTATGCTGTCGCGCAGGCGGTCGGACGTTACGAAGTAGTCGATGCGCCACCCGGCGTTTTTCTCGCGGGCACGGAAGCGGTACGACCACCACGAGTATGTCACCTCGTCGGGATGCTTCCAGCGGAACGTGTCGGTGAATCCGCTGTCGAGCAGCTGCGTGAATTTTGCGCGTTCCTCGTCGGTGAATCCGGCGTTGCGGCGGTTGGTCTTGGGATTTTTTAGGTCTATCTCTTCGTGGGCCACGTTGAGGTCGCCGCATATTACGACCGGCTTTTGAGCGTCGAGCCTCATGATGTAGGCCCTGAAGTCGTCCTCCCACTGCATGCGGTAGTCGAGCCGCCGCAGCCCGTCCTGCGAGTTTGGCGTGTATACGGTGACGAGATAGAAGCGCTCTGTCTCCACCGTTATCACGCGCCCCTCGTGGTCGTGTTCGTCAATGCCCATGCCGTAGGCCACCGAGAGCGGCTCGTGGCGGGTGAATACGGCCGTGCCCGAGTAGCCCTTTTTCTCGGCATAGTTCCAGTAAGAGCGGTAACCCTCGAACCCGAGGTCGAGCTGTCCGGCCTGCATCTTGGTCTCCTGCAGACAGAAGAAGTCGGCGTCGAGCCGTGCAAATGCTTCGCTGAAGCCTTTGCCTTCGCAGGCTCTGAGGCCGTTTACGTTCCATGAAATCAGTTTCATAATCTGTATATTAAATGATGTGTAGTATCGGTGTGATGCCTGATAATGGCATACAAAAATACAATAATTATTCCGACAAAAGCCGCCGCCGGTGGATAATCTCTTGTTTTTGTTGCACATTTTGTCTCCGTGACAGACATTTTTCTTGTTCTGACGGTGTGGGAAACGGCTTTTTGGTTATCTTTGTTGCTGTAAACTTGAAACATGTTTGAATATATGAAACGACTTATTGCCATTATCGTCTGCGCCCTGAGCCTTGTCGTGGCGGCGGAGGCCGAGAACTATCCCTACCGTTCCGACTATCTGTGGGTGGCGCGCCCCGTTCATGCCGACTGGCTTTATGCCGTGGGAGAGGATGCCGTGGTGGACGTAGAACTGTACAAGTACGGCATGCCGGTGGACGCCGTTGTGGAATACAAGCTGGCCGACGACATGCTCGAACCCGACGGCGGCGGGCGCGTGAAGCTGAAGAACGGGCGGGCGCGGATAAACATCGGCACGCGCCGCACGCCGGGATTCCGCGACGTGCAGCTGTCGGCCGCCGTTGGCGGCAAGACGTACCGGCATCACGTGAAGGTGGGGTTCTCGCCCGACGAGATTCGTCCGTACACGCAGGAGCCTGCCGACTTCACCGATTTCTGGCGCGCCTCGGTGGCGCAGATGCGCAAGACGCCGCTGAAGTACACCGTAGAGCCGGCCGATGAATACAGTACCGACAAGATTGACTGCCGTCTGCTGAAGATACAGACCGACGGCGAGGGACACTCGATGTACGGCTATCTCTTTGTGCCGAAGGGTGCCCGGCCCGGCTCGTGCCCCGTGGTGCTGTGCCCTCCGGGTGCCGGAATAAAGACGATAAAGGAGCCGCTGCGCCACAAGTATTATGCCGAAAACGGCTTTGTGCGGCTGGAGATAGAGATACACGGGCTCGACCCGCGTCTGCCGCAGGCCGCCTTCGACGAGGTGAGCCGTGCGTTCAACGGTCGAGGCGGGGGCTATCTGGCCGACGGCATCGACAATCGCGAGCGCTACTACATGCGCCATGTCTACACGGGACTGGTGCGCTGCATCGACCTGCTCACGTCGCTGCCCGAGTGGGATGGGCGCAATGTGGCCGTTCAGGGCGGCAGTCAGGGCGGAGCTTTGGCTCTTGTGGCGGCCGGACTTGACGGGCGTGTGACGCAGTGCGTGGTCAACCATCCGGCTCTGAGCGACATGGCGGCGTATCTCGAGCGGGGCCGTACGGGCGGCTATCCGCATTTCTGCCGCATAGACGGGCTGCTCGACGGGCGCACGGCCGAGACGCTGGCCTACTTCGATGTGGTGAATTTCGCACGCCACGTCAAGGCTCCCGTATACATGACATGGGGCTATAACGACAACACCTGCCCTCCGACCACAAGCTATGCCGTATGGAACACGCTGTCGTGCCCGAAGGAGAGCCTCATCACGCCGGTCAACGAGCACTGGACTTCCGACGATACGGAGTACGGCCAGATGCTTTGGATAAAGGGAAAACTGGTGAAGGGGGAAGAGTGAATTTGGGAATAATTCAGCCAACGGTCGTATGATATATGGCTTTTGAACACGGAGACACGGAGGCACAGAGGGTCATATGACTCTGTGTCTCCGTGTCTCCGTGTTCAAAACATGCGTCCTACTCTCTTATCACTCCAATATCGGATTGACCCAAAATAAGGGCGGGCTTCTCCAAACGAAAGCCCGCCCTTCTCATTATCAATCCTGAAGTTATTAGAACTTAGCCATTTTAATAGCGTCGATAGCACACTCGTCGCCTTTGTTTCCGAGGCGTCCGCCACTGCGATCCTTGGCCTGCTGCAGGTCGTTTGTGGTGAGAAGCCCGTAGATGATGGGTATCTCGCTCGTGGTGTTCAGGCGTGCTATGCCTGCCGTAACGCCCTGGCAGATGTAGTCGAAGTGGGGTGTCTCGCCCTTGATTACGCTGCCCAATACGATGATGGCGTCGAAACTGCCGTTGAGGGTCATCTGATGTGCACCGTAGATGAGCTCGAAACTGCCCGGCACGGTCTTCACATGTATGTTCTCGGGCAGTGCTCCGTGGCGTTCGAGAGTGCTCACGGCTCCGTCGAGCAGTGCGCCCGTAATCTCCGGATTCCATTCAGCCACAACAATGCCGAAGCACATGTTGCTTGCGTCCGGAATACTCTTGAAGTCGTAATCGGAAAGATTGTGGAGTGCTGTAGCCATCGTTATTTCGTTGTCGCGCGTTCGATGTACTTGTCGATGGTCTGATACTGCATCGAGTTGAAGTATTTATCCTTCACCTCCTGATACAGCTTCAGAGCCTCGTCTTTCTTGCCCTGGCTCTCCAATATCTCACCGGCCTGGATGAGCCAGATGGGGGAGAGGCTGTTGCTGTCGGCCATCTTGGCGGCCTTCTTCAAGTGGTCAACGGCCTTGTCAAGCTGGTTTACGTGTGCGTAGGCATTGCCGAGAGCACCTTCTGCGGCGGGGCTGATGGTGTTGTCGCCGCGTGTGTCGAACTTCTCAAGATACTCCACTGCCTCGTTCCACTTGCCGAGCTGGGCGTAGCAGAGGCCGGCATAGAGTCCGGCCAAATTGCCGGCGTCGGTGCTGCTGTAGTCGCTTGCAATGCTCTTGAAACCCGGATATCCTGCTCCATCGCCGTTGAGGGCTTTGTCAAACTGGCTTTCGTTGAAGAAGTTCTGACCCTTTGCCAGAGCCGTACTTGCCTTTTCTTCATTAGGTATCTGCACCATGTTTCTGTAGGCGATGAATCCCACTACGATTAGGAGTACTGCTATCACTCCGCCGATGATGGCGTTCTTGTGCTTGAAGAAGAACGCTTCGGAATTGTTGAGAGACTCCTCTACGATGGGAGTATTCTCGGATTTTTTAGTATTTGCCATTATTTTTATAAAGTTTTCTGTTTTAAAAATTGCGCGACAAAATTACAGAATTTATTGCATATAGGGAAATTTATTATTGACTTTTTTCGTTTTTGACTGATAAAACCTGTAACTTTGCATTAAATTATCAATTCAGACAACCGATGATTCTGCAAAAACTGTCCATATTAAATTATCGCAATATACGTGAGGCAACCCTCGATTTGTCTCCGAAGATGAATTGTCTGATAGGGCATAACGGTATGGGAAAGACCAATGTCTTGGATGCCGTGTATTATTTGTCGTTCTGCAGAAGCGCCCAAAACCCGGTGGACTCGCAGGTGATTTGCCACAATCAGGACTTCTTTGTGCTCGAAGGCGCGTACCTCACCGACGACGGTGAGCCGGAGAGCGTGTATTGCGGCATGAAAAGGGGCACGAAAAAGCATTTCAAGCGTAACGGGAAGGAATACAAACGGCTGTCTGACCACATCGGACTGATACCGCTCGTGGTGGTAGCCCCGGCCGACACGCTGCTCATCGACGGCGGCAGCGAGGAGCGGCGGAGGCTGATGGACATGGTCATATCGCAGTACGACCGCGGTTACATAGATGCCCTTACACGTTACAACAAGGCGCTTCAGCAGCGCAACACCCTGTTGAAGATGGAGACCGAGCCCGACCCTGCGGTGATGGATATATGGGAGGAGCAGATGGCTGCCGCGGGAGAACGCATCTATGCCGCACGCGATGCTTTTGTGCGCGAGCTAACACCGGTGTTCCAAAGATATTATGAGGATATATCGTCGGGCCATGAGGCCGTGGGGCTTGAGTATGTGTCGCACTGCCAGCGCGGCCCCCTGCTTGATGTAATACGGCGCGACCGTTTCAAGGATCGTGCCGTGGGATACTCACTTCACGGCGTGCATCGCGACGATTTGGGGTTCACCCTTTCCGGTCATCCGATAAGGCGCGAGGGCAGTCAGGGGCAGAACAAGACGTTTGTCATAGCCCTGAAGCTGTCGCAGTTCGACTTTCTGAAGCGTACGAGTTCGCTCACCACGCCGCTTCTTCTGCTCGACGACATCTTTGACAAGCTTGATGCCTGCCGTGTGGAGAAGATTGTCGACATCGTGTCGGGTGACAATTTCGGGCAGATATTCATCACCGACACCAACCGCGACCATCTCGAACAGATACTTTGCAACAGCTCGCATGACTATAAGTTGTTTCATGTAAGCGACGGGGAGATTGCCGAACATGATGTCTGAGGCCAAATAATCAACCTTTGACTATAAATATAAATTAAGCCCGGCCATTTTTGTGGAATTAATCAAAACGAAGAAACGGAATGTTTAAAAGAGATGTACAGTCGATAAAGGACTTGATAATGCGCAACCTGCGTGTGCAGGGACTGGAGACGCCTCTGCTTCAGAAGCGCCTCGTGGATGCGTGGCCGCAGGTGGCGGGACCGCTCATAGCACGATATACCATTGATGTGGCGATACGCAACCAGATGCTTTGGGTGCATCTTTCAAATCCCGCCCTGCGCGCCGACCTGAGCATGCGCCGGCAGGAATATGTGCGGGCGCTCAACGGCAGGGTGGGCAGCCAGATTATTACGGACATCCGTTTCTGCTGATTGACATAAAGACATGTTTCTTTTGGACATAAAGACATGTTCTTTTTAGACATAAAGACATATTTCTTTTGAGCATAACGTAGGAGGGTAAATGGCTATATGTCCCTACAATGTGAGTGAACCTTATTTTGATACAGCCTCTCCCTACCGTTTGTCTTTATGTCTTTATGTAAAACGAAGACATATCCGACTTATTCATTGGTCTCTTCATGTAAAGACCAACGTACGTATTCGTTGTCACCAGACCTGTCTCTTATACACATCTGACGCTGCCGACGACTCCTTACGTGTAGA
>ENA-OYXX01000551-OYXX01000551.1-human-gut-metagenome-genome-assembly--contig:-NODE-551-length-17124-cov-4.892319_pt1 | contig 17124 bp, 10 predicted proteins | sample MGYA00243976_ERZ653434 | MGnify/ENA primary metagenome ERZ653434 (study PRJEB26926, sample SAMN06165112) | human gut metagenome | biome: ENVO:00009003; feature: ENVO:2100002; material: ENVO:00002003...
GCGATAAAATTACTCAAGTCACATCCAATCCTGTTTTTCTCCCAATACCATCAAAAAACATTAATTTTATAACCAGCAGCTCTAAAAACAAAGCTTATGAAACATTTCTTTTCCTATCTGTCAGGAACTTTGGTTCTGACGTGTGCTGTGGGGCTTTTCGCCCAGAACGAGCTGACAGACGGCCCGCAGCCGCTCAGTCTCAGGTCTGACCGTAACGCAAACACTGTCATAGACATCACAGCAGCTATGGCCGGGATAAAACAGCCGGCTGTTATGTCGGCTCAGGGTCCGCATCGTATAGCAGGCACCGAGCCTTTTGACCTGCCTTATCAGGACAACTTTGCCACTGACATAAACGGATATACCGTCGTGAACGCCAACAATGACGGAAGCACCTGGGAGTGGCATGAAGAGAACAATTGTGCCCGTTACCAGTACTGCGACGACAATGTCGGTGATGACTGGCTGATTTCGCCTGATATAAAGATGCTCGGCGGCCGTACATATAAGGTAATCATTGAAGTCAGTGCCGCGCTTACCCGCCAACCTGAACGTGTGGAGGTTAAATGGGGTCAGGGCAAGACCGCTGAAGCGATGTCAAATGACCTTATTGCTCCCACTGTTATCGAGGGCAGATATATGAGGGCCATTGAGGCTGAATTCCGTACTATGTCTGACGGCAACTATAATATCGGTATTCATGCAATCTCAGATCCCAAAAGAGGACGTCTCTGGCTTGGTTCGCTGAAAGTTGAGGAAGTACCGATGAAAGTCGCTCCTGATTTTGTCACCAATCTGAAGGTTGTCCCCGACCCGCAAGCAGAGTTGAAAGCTACGGTCATGTTCACCGCACCCGATAAAGCGGTTGACGGCTCTGAAATAACCAATCTCGATTACATCGAAGTACGAAATAATAATGTGCTTGTTGAGACAATAGATAATGTCGTGCCGGGTCAGGATTATTCATGCGTGGACAATAATGCTCATCAGGGGTTCGATAATCTCTACACCGTGACGGCTTTCAAAGACGGTTTTCCCGGTATGACAGCTGAAATCAGTGCTTATGTCGGTCTCGATGTGCCTACGAGACCCCTCGTGAAAGCAGAGGATATGAATGGTTCGGTCAAACTTTCATGGCCGCCTGTCGAGGGTGCCAATGGCGGAGCTGTTCCTGCAAGTAGCGTAACATTCAAGGTCTTCAATTATGAGTCAGCTTTTATGGATATTATCACGGAGTTGAAAGATCAGTATGAATATACGATTGAAGGTGTTGACTGTAACGCTGACGACACACAGTATCTCAGAAACTGGTCTGTTCAGGCTGTCAATGACGCCGGAGAATCCAACTATGGGATAGCAACAGTTATTATGGGCAAACCCTATACGACACCCTATAATATAAGCTTCAGAAATGGTACCCTTGAGAATCAGTTTATGGCGCAGTCTCACTCATCGACGAGAGACTATTGGTGGGGCACAACCTCATATGACTGTCAGGATGACGACAACGGCAGCATATCCCTCACCTGCAATAAACCTTCTGACGGTGAATTCCATACAGGCAAAATCATGCTCGACCGCTCAGCCAAATCAAAGCTGTCGTTCTACTATAAGGCTGAATATGAGCTTCCGGGTGTTTTTTATGTCACTGTAATGCATAAGGACGGCACCGTCGACGGACCCCTCTTTGAGATCGACCTGAACGAAAATGACAATGATGACTGGCATCGCGTGGTTGTTGACATGCCGGCTCCCAAAAACGATGATGACTATGTGTCGGTTTATTTCCACGCCGACATGACTGCCGAAATCAAAAACAATCTTTACGTCGATAATATCAGCATCTTTAAAGATGCCAATGATGACGCTACGGTTTCGCTCAAGACCCGTGAATCTGTTGTATTGGGCCAGGACGCCGAGATCGTCGCCGAGATGCTTAATGTCGGTGTGAACGATATTGAGGGCGCGAAAATTCAGGTGTTTGTCAACGATGAGCTTGCCGGTGAAACTACATTGACCGAACCTTTGGCTACGCTTCACAAAGTGGCACTTCCTGTGAAATACCGTACCAACACAGTCAATGCTGCCGAGGAATACAATGTTCGTGCCGTTGTAGTCTATAATAAGGATGAGAACGCTTCCAACAACCAGACTTCTGTAACAATCGCGGCTGCGAAAGCTGACGTTGATTCTCCCCGCAATCTCGAAGCCTCCGAATCAAACCCCGTCAACCTGACTTGGGATGCTCCGGCTTATGAGATTGCCAAGGTTACCGACGATTTTGAAAGTTACGAGCCTTGGTCAACTGAGTTTGGCAACTGGACTACAATTGACCTTGACGAAGGTTATGCAGGCCCTCTGAATGCAGCTCTTGTTTATCCTCACCAGTATGAGCAGTTCGCCTTCATGGCCTGGCGCCCGTCTGACTACTTCAACGCTAATCAGGGTATCGACCCTCATTCGGGCGAAATTGCGCTCGTTTCGATATATCAGCAGGACTATGAGCATAAAGGCTATATCGAAGACGATAACTGGCTTATTTCACCGCTGCTCTCGGGCAATAGTCAGAATATAAGCTTTTGGGTCAATAACAAACGCAGGGATCAGTTCGGAATCGAGACTTTTGAGATTCTGACATCTACCACAGGCAAGAATCCGTCCGACTTCAAAGTCCTTGAAAGCCATACTAAATCTGACGGTGAATGGCTCAAGATATCATTTGATGTGCCGGAGGGAACGCGTTTCTTCGCCATTCATCACACCACAGAGGAAGCGAAAGCCTATGTGTTTATGCTTGATGACTTCACCTATGAGGGCAGCTCCGCTCCCGAGTCTTATAATGTATATCGCGACGGTGAGCTGATTGGCTCGGTCTTTGAGCCGGGATTTGCCGACAACGTTCTTGACCCCAAAGCCACCTACCGCTATGACGTGACTGCTGTCTATAATCGTGGTTATGAGTCAGCTCCTATCTTCACAGTTAAATCAGAACTGATCGAAACTCTCGAAGAGCAGAACAAGACATTCAACGTCTTCACTGTCGGCGGCGTGCAGCTGCTGAAAGATGCTTCCACACTCCATGGTCTTGAGCCCGGTATCTATATCATCAACGGCGAGAAAGTATATCTCCGCAAATAATCCTCACACTAAGTATAAACCCGACAGGGGGGATAAGCCTCGGTTCTTCCGGGGGTTATCCCCCTCCTTTCGTCCAGCTATCACGATATGGTATAAAGGCTTCACGGCGCGGCCCCTCTCGGTAGGGAGCCGCGCCGTGTTATGTTGTGTCAGCGGGATGTCGTGGGTCAGGCCATGGCCGGTTCGGCGCATTTGGCTTTGACGCGGGTACCGTCAGGGTCGTAGACGCTGATGGGCAGTTCGCCTGTCAGTGCGGCATAGGCGTTGTAGGCCAGAGAGCCCATCTCGTCTTCGCCGGGACGCATGACGATGGGAGCGATAAATCCGGCCCAGTCGACGATTTTATCGACGATGTAGCGCGAGTGGGCGATGCCGCCGGTCATGATGATGGCGTCGACTTTGCCGCGCAGGGCCACGGCGCGCGAGCCAATCTCTTTGGCCACGCTGTATATCATGGCGTTGAGCAGGGCGTTTGCCTGTTCGTCGCCGTTGAGGGCGCGTTCCTCGATGATACGCATATCGTTGATGCCAAGGTGAGCGGCCAGACCGCCGCGACCGTTGAGCATCTTCTTGATTTCATGGAGGGTATATTTGCCGCTGAAGCAAAGTTCGGCAAACTGTGTGGCGGGGATTGTGCCGGCACGTTCGGGAGCTATCGGGCCGTCGCCGTCGAGGGCGTTGTTGACGTCGACGACTTTGCCGCGGCGGTGTGCAGCCACTGAGATACCGCCGCCCATGTGGACGACAATCAGGTTGAGCTCGTCATAAGGACGGTGGATTGACTTGGCGTAACGGCGTGCCACAGCTTTGCCGTTGAGGGCGTGGAAGACGCTGCGGCGTTCGATTTCGGGGATGCCCGAGAAGCGGGCTTCGGGCATGAATTCGTCGACAACTTCGGGGTCGGCGATAAACGAACGGCAGCCGCACTCTTTGGCCAGGTTGTCAGCCAAAAGGGCGCCCAGGTTGCAGACGTGCTCCATTTTGGCGTGGATGAGATCGTGCTTAATCAGGTCGTCGACTTCGTATACGCCCGACGGGGTAGGGCGCAGCAGTCCACCGCGGCCTATGACGGCGTCGAAGTTGAGCGGCAGTCCGGCTTCGGCGATGGCACGGTGCATGGCCTGGTCACGATAGTCGAGCTGATCGTTGGCGTGACGGAATGTTGCCAGCTCTTCGGCGGGGTGGTGTACGGTTGTTTTCCAGACCTCGTTCTCATTTTCATAAAGGCTGAATTTGGTCGAGGTGCTTCCGGGATTTATGACAAATATTTTCATCAAAGTTAGTTCGCTTGTGATGGAGGTGGAGATGTTGTTTTGTGATAGATATTAAGGTAGAGCGGGCGCCTCCTTATTCGCCGGCGACGCAGGCGAGGGTCAGAGAGTTGAATTTGGTCTCGAAAGAGTCGGCGCGCGAGGGCGACACGACGGGAGCGGTCGTGCCGATGAGCAGGGCGGCTATCTTGGCGCCGGCAAAGAGCGCTATCGTCTTGTAGAATGTGTTGGCGCACTCGAGGTTGGGGAGCAGCAACACGTCAGCGTCGCCGTTGACCTGGCCGTGGATGCCTTTGACATCACCGCTGTGTGGGTCGAGGGCAGTCTTGATATCCATCGGGCCGCCTATCTTTATCTTTCCGTATCGTCCGGCTGCGGCGCGGGATTTCAGCTCCTCATAGTCGAGGGTGCACTGAAATTTCTTGTTGACTTTCTCGGTGAAGTGGACGAGGGCTACTTTGGGCTCCTCGATGCCCATGCGACGTGCAAGGGAGGTGTTGTGGGTCAGGATGGCGTCGAACTGTTCGAGATTGGGCTCGGGAATGACGGCGGAGTCACTGTAGATAAGCATGCGGTCATAGCCGGGAATCTCGGCGACGGCCACGTGGCTCATGACGTTGCCCTGGGGCAGCAGGCCGTGTTCTTTGTTGAGAATGGCGCGCAGCAGATTGTCGGTGTTGATGGTACCTTTCATCAGCACGTCGCCGCGACCTTCGCGGATGCACTCTACGCTCAGGCGTGCGGCTTCGTCCATGTCGGGCGCTTCGATGATGTCGATATGGCCGGGAAAACGCGCTTGCCAGTCTTTCATGCGGTCTGAAATACCATTGTCAGTTACGAGTGTGATGTCGACGAGGTCTTCTGACAGACAGCGTTCTACGACCTCTTCTGTAGCTTCGTCGCGCGGGCATGCGACGATTACACGTTTGCGGCGCGGAAGGGCCTTGAACCGCTCAATAAGTCCTTGAAAGTTTCTGATAGGTTCCATTTCTATCTCGTGTTGTTTCGTGGTTGTTTTTCGATGGTGTCACAAAGGTAGGCTGTCCCGCGCTCAATTCCAAACAAATCGGCCGAAAAATTTCACACACTCCGAATATTTGTGCAATTTTCAGGCTTTATAAGACAATCGCGCGGATCGGCCGTGGGTGGCTGAGTCGCGCGATTTATGTCTAAGTGACTTTCGGAGATTATTCTTCGCCTAAGAGTCCGAGATAATAGGCGCGCACGTCGCCCCAGTGATAGAAGGGATAGATATCGGTCTCGATCGGTATGGAGGTCTCGCGCTCATTGTGCATGAATTTTACAATCACGTGGCCTGCTTTGTTGCGGAAGAAGACCATCTGGATGTTCCCGGCCATCGGGGCCAGCTTGAAGTCGGAGAATGCCTTGTAGAAGTCGTCGGGATTCTCCACCGAGTTGTAGCAGTCTTTGAGGCCCATTACACCGGCCAGAGGTATGAGGTTGCCGTCGTGGCCGAATCTGAGGCTGGCGCCCCGTTTGTCACCGCTGATATAGCTGTCGGCGGTCTCGACGATATTGCGCAGCTGAGGCTTGGCGTTGTCGAGCATCATGCCGTTGTTGAGCTTGTAGTTCGAGTCGCAGACATAGAAGCGATAATTGACACACTGCCACAGATCAAACAGCTCATCTTTCTCAAAAATGTCATAGAAGCGCTCGGGGCTCTCCATGTTCTGCATGTCGACGGCAATCCAGTATAGACCCCACATGAGTTCGCCCGGATTGATGTGACGGCGTATGTATTCGGGGTCTTTGACCAGCGAGGACACCAGGCGGTCGGGACGCGTGTGCGATTCCTCAAACTTGCGGTATTCTTCGCGCCAGGGCCCGTCGGGTGCGGTGAAGCGGTTCGACTCGGGGCTGTGATAGTTGAGATAGTGCATGTAGCGGTCTGACGACTCGCGCGAAATCCTGAGCTGAGGATTCTGCTCCTTCAGACCCTCGCAGAAGGCTGCCATCGACAGGGCGCAGCGGAGCACTGTGGTCGACTGAGCCGTAATCTCCGATTCGGGAGTGAACACTTCGGGGAAAGCTCTATACATGCGTGTGGCTATAGCGTTGTGCTGGCGGGCGCCTAACGGCGTCAGATCACCTCCGCGCCCTTCGGCTTCAGGCCAGATCCGCTCGAGACGAGCAAGAACATCCTCGCCCAACGGTGTCAGCGCTCCGGCGCGGTTTGCGCCGTCGAGTGTCTTGATGACGCGGCGATAGTCTTTGTCGCTGATGAGATAGCGCGAGCCGTGGCGCCCGTAGTGGCTTATGTAAAACGGTTTGTAGCCTTTAGGGGCCGGTGTGTTGGAACTCTCGATCACCGGATAGGCATAGTAGACGCCGCCGGCTTTGTTGAGGTCGGCATAGACTTCCTCGCGCGTGGTCTGCGCTGTGGCGGCGATGAACGCCGCGATGGCCAGAATGGCCGCTGACAGTCTTTTCATAACTGTTTTTCGCCTAAGAGTGAGAGTATTTCGACGGGACGCGAGACGATGTGGTCAGCATGATATTCGCGCAGCTCTTTGAGCGGACGGAATCCCCATGTGACGCCCACAGAGTCGACACAGGCACGACGGGCGGTCTCCATATCGACGCCTGAGTCGCCGGCATAGAGCACGTCGGCCTTGGGTGTGGGAACCTGTGAGAGTATGTTGAACACAATCGAGGGGTCCGGTTTGACGGGCACGTCGTCTTTCTGACCGCAGATGGCCGCCCATCTGAACGAGCCGAAATAGTGTCTTATCAGTTTGTCGACGGCCGCCTGATATTTGTTTGAGGCGACGGCCATCTGCACTCCCATGCGCGAGAGCGATTCGAGCAATTGGGGGATGCCGGGATAGGGCACCGTCTTGTCTGTGTTGTGGACATCATAATATTCCATGAACGAGGCTTTCAGACGCTCGATGTTGCGTTGTGAGCGGGCGTCTTCGGGAAGCACTCTCTCGAGCAGACGGCTGACGCCGTTGCCGACATAGAATGGATAGGCCGAGAGGCTGTGCTCGGGATATCCGGCCTTGCGCAGTGCATAGTTGGCGGCGTCGCCCAGGTCGTCGATGGTGTTGAGAAGGGTGCCGTCGAGGTCGAAGATTACGAGTGATTTCATATAGGTGTGTATATGGCGTTTGTTTTCTTTGAAATGTGGGTGAGGTTGGGTTGGTTGACCTCAGAAGGGGTATCCGACCGCGAAATGAAACTCGGCGTCACGTCCCCATCGGGGATGTATCAGCGGCCACGGTTCCTGGCCTTTGGCCGGGTTGTGGGCTTTCATGCCGAGGTCGAAGCGCAGCAGGAAGTAGCTGAAGTCCATTCTGAGGCCGATACCGTAGGATGCCGCTATCTGTTTCCAGAATTTATTGAACTTGAAGACACCGCCCGGTTGGTTCTCATAGTCGCGTATGGTCCATATGTTGCCGGCGTCGACAAACAGTGCGCCTTCGAGCACCCAGAACAATTTGGCGCGATATTCGGCCGAGACTATCAGTGATATGTCGCCGCACTGGTTGATGAAGTCGGTCACTGAGTTGCGGGCATCGAACGAGCCCGGGCCGAGTGTCCTGACGCCCCAGCCGCGCACGTTGTTAGCGCCCCCGGCATAGAAACGCTTCTCGAATGGCAGGACTTTCGAGTTGCCGTAGGGCACGCCGATGCCGCCTCCGGCGCGGAATGCGAGCGAGTGGCGGCGGTTGAAGTTGCGCACGACCGAGTAATCGATTTCGCCCTTGACATACTGTGAATACTGTATGCCGAAAACCTTGTAGACGCCGTCATGGCGGTGACTGCCTGACAACGATGAGAATGCGTAGAGCAGATTGCCGGCCGTCTCTACCGACGCCCTGAGCGTGTAGATGAGAGGCTGAATCTGTGGCTTGCGCAGGCTGGTGGCACCCGATGGCAGACGTTTGTTGGTGTGGAAGTATGAGTAGCCGATGTTCATGATGAAGTGGTCCTCATAACTGTATCGGAGAAGAGGGTTGTCGGGCGCAATCTGATCGAGGAAGTCGAGCGTCGACTGCGGCAGGTAGACATAGTTGATGCGCAGCAGGTCGAGGGTGCGCCGCGTGGTGTTCTGACGGTTCATCCAGTTGTAGCGCCATGTGGCTCCGGCGATGATGCGGGTATATTCGGGTCGCCGCTGATAGTTGAACGACAGCGCCACCTCGGTGTCGGCCTTGATTCGTTTGCGTATCTTGTCTGACAGGAACGGGAAGGCGAATTTGGGAAATGAGATACCCACCTCGCCCGCATATTCCTGATAGTTGTTGTTGATCAGTCCTTCGAGGTTGCCCGAGATACTCTCGTAAGCGGCACGGAACTTCACGGTCAGTTGACGTGATCGGTGGCCGAGGTTACGGTGGATGTAGGTCAGTTCGCCGCCGACGCCGAGGTCTCCCTCTGAGTTGGTGCCTTCGAGCTCAAATGTGACGCCCTGTTTTTTGTTGCGTGAAAGCAGAATGTAGGTGTCGAGCATCTGACGTCCCAGAGAGTCGCGTCCGGCCGGAATCATCTCGATGTTGGTCGATTTGACCATGCCCAGGCGGCTGAGATATTCATAGGTGAGGTCTACGCGGCGTGCGCTGTAGCGCTTGCCCGGCTCGATGAAGCATTTTTCGGCCAATGTTCCCGGTGTCAGCCAGTGGTCCTTGTCATAAACAAAGGTGAAGCCGTCACGGTGTATTGTGTCGGTGGCGGCTGCCATGGCCTGACTGAGCGTACGTCCCAGAGTGTAGTCGGTCACGAACGTGACGTCGCGTATGAAGAACTGTTCGTGGAGCGTCGAGTCGAGTTGTGGGGTGTCGGTCTGACGGTTGCGCGGGCCGCGCAGGCTCATGGTGAGCGCTACATCTTTCTCTCCGGTGACGGTGTCGGCCGTGAACGTGATATACTCCTTGGCAAACGTGTAGTAGCCTCGGTTGCGGAGTCGTTCGGTCAACCGTGCGCGCTCACTGTCGAGGGCGTCGCGGTCGAGCAGGTCGCCGGGACGCAGCGTCATGGCTGCCGAGTCGGCCAGAATTATCTCGCGGATGGCCGTGTCGGGAATTTCATATGATATCGACGAGATACGGTGGGGAGCACCGGCTGTGACGATATAGCTGACGTCGATTTTGTTGTGGCCGCTGCCGTGGATTGTCGTGTCGACCTCGACGGTGGCGTCCATATATCCGCGGTTAATCATGGCCTGACGCAGTTGACGCGCCGAGGCGTCGGTCAGATTCTGACTGTAGATTACGGGGGGCTGTCCGAGGCGTCTTAGCCATTTGTTATACCAACGCGTCGAGTCGCGTCCCGACAGACTATAGGTGGCAAGCTGCAGCTTGAAGAATCCGAGCACCTTGTGGTTGGGAGCCTGGCGCAGATAGTTGATGAGGTCGCTCTCGCCGACGACTTTGTTGTCGGTCACCTCTATCCTTATTTTGTCGACAAGATAGCTGCCCTCGGGCACGTGTTTGGTTGAGGAGCAACCCCATAGCGTCAGCGACGCCATGACTAATGCAACCACTCTTGTCAAGCCTATTTTATTCACGCCGCAAAATTACTCAAAAATCGTGAGAGTCGACCCCGGCGGCCGACTGATGACGGCGGCTGAAGCGCATGATGAGCGGCACAGAACGCGTGTCGGAGCTACGTCGTGAGCCTTTCCATATGGTTTCAGCGGTGTAGTCGTTGCCATACAGCTCCTGCCACGATGGTAGTTCGCGTTCGCCTACAATCAGATAGCCGCTCTCTGGCAGTGGCTGGGAGGCGGCTCCGTCGACACTCTGTGACGACCCCTGTTCGGGAGCAAACATCCTCAGCCGGTCGCCGAGATAGAATCCGGCGGTGAAATAGCGCATCATGGACACAGAATTATATGTATAGGTGTGGCTCACACCCGGATCGAGTCGCTCGACTTCACGGGCGATGACAATGTCGCTCTTGGGGTTGAGTGTGCGCGGCAACAGAGTTGCGCCCAACACCCAGTAGATAGCCAAGGTGGAGCAGAGCGCCCCTGCGGCTTTCTTCGAGGCCGACACCCGCTTTGTCATCGCCAGCGTCACGCCGCAGACCACGATGGCCGTAATCAGCAGCGCCCAGTCGGATATGCCGAAACTTTCGTTGTAAAGTCCGTCGACCATGTCGGCCAAAGCGCCTTTCAGATGATCTTCGGCGCCGGCGGGTCCCACGATGTGAAAGCCCCACACGGCCCAGCTGACAATCTCGCCCAGCGAGGCGATTATCAGGGCATATATGGCCACCACGCGGCTGCGGCGGGCGATAAGCCACTGTCCGACTCTGACGATGAAGTAGCTCAGAAACGGATACATCGGCAGGAGGTAGACACTGCGCTTCGAGGCTGGGATGCAATAGAAGATAAAGATGACTGTCGAGGCTGTCAGCGACAGCAGTGTGGCGTCGTCAAGTCCGCGTATGCGCGACCACAAACCCCGGAAACTCCCTTTCAGCTTGCGCCACGGAGCGACAAACAGCGCCATCAGGGCCAACAGGGTGTAGGGCGACATTCCGGCCACGAGGGTGACGAGATTATACCACCACGGGTTGAGATGCGAGTCATAGCTCATTGTGCCCGTGAAGCGGCCGAAGTTCTCCTCCATCGCCAGTCGCAGGAACCGCTCGCCGCCGTGGAGCCATGCGCCGTAATACCATATGGCCGGAATCACGAGCGACAGCAGACCGTTGAGCGTCATGATTCCGAATGTCGGCCAGAAGCGGTGACCGCGTATGAGCAGATAGATGCCCGTTACCAGACAGGGCAGTATCATGCCCACAGGTCCTTTGGTCAGAACCGCGCAGGTCATCAGCAGTATGGCCGGGATGTTGACGATGCGCCTTCGGCTATTCAGCCGCGAGGCGCTTTCGAGAGCATAGATCGCCGTGACGGTGCATGCGGTCAGGACCATGTCGACGCGGCAGGCTGTGGCCGCGCGATAGACTTCGACAGTGGTGATGGTGACTATGGCGGTGGCCAGTGAGGTCACATAGTCGCCGCCGGTGCGTTTCTGAAAGAAGCGGTAGCCGCAGATGACCATCAGGAATGTGGCCAGGACAGACGGCAGACGTGACGAAAACTCGGTGACTACGCCTCCGGTCAGCCATGAGCACGCGGCGATGAGCCATGCCAGCAACGGCGGCTTATAGGGGATGTCCGTGCCGTAGGTCTCTGGCAGTATGTAGTCGCCCGTGTTGACCATCGACAGGGCAACGAGGGCTTCGCGCGGTTCTCCTTTGGTGTTGAAAAGTGTGTCGCCGAGCCATGGCACGAATGTCACTGTCAGCGTAAGCACGAGCAGAATCAGACAGAGAGTCTGCGGCTTCAGTGTTCGCGTGTGGTTTATCATTCTTTGCTGAAAGCTTGCGAGAGTCGGTGCTCGAGGTCGGTGGAGCTGAGTCGCGTTGTCAGTTTGCCGCGGTGGGCCACGGAGATGTTGCCGGTCTCCTCAGAGACGACTATGGCGAAAGCGTCCGTAGCCTGGGCTATGCCCAGAGCCGAGCGGTGGCGAAGGCCGAGTGACCGTGGCACGTTGGAGTCGTGGCTGACGGGCAGGATACAGCCCGCGGCCTTGATGCGGTTGTCGGCTATAATCATAGCTCCGTCGTGGAGCGGCGAGTTTTTGAAAAATATGTTTTCAATCAGACGCGTGTTGATGTTGGCATCAATCATGTCGCCGGTCTTCTCATATTGCTCGAGGGTGATGTCTTCCTGAATGACGATGAGTGCGCCGGTCTTGCTCTTAGACATATTCATACAGGCGTAGACTATGGGGAGCACATTCTTGCGTGATTCGCCGGCCGATTCGTCTTTGTGGGCATGATGGAAGATATTGCGTAGGAACCGCCATCGCTTGTGGTCGCCCAATTCTACCAGAAAGCGTTTTATCTGGTCCTGAAAGAGGATTACGAGCACGAGCAGGCCGATGCTCATGAATTTGTCGAGCACCGTGCCGATGAGTTTCATCTCCAGAATCTGTGAGGCGAAAACCCATACGACGATGAAGGCGAGCACTCCGAAAAAGATGTTGATTGTGCCGCTTTCGCGCATGATGCGGTAGAGATAAAACAGCAGCAGCGCCATGATGGCAATGTCAAGCGCGTCGCGCAACCCAAAAGCGTCAAGCATATCTCCCGGTCAGTGTTTTATTTGGTGGTTTGTTTGTTCTCTGTACCTGCCCGGAGGGTCAGGCTGACGATTTCGCGTGTCTCTACGCCGGCTTTGACGTCATGGACGCGGATAATCGACGCTCCGCTCGCCAGTGCCAGAGTGTCGGCTGCGACAGTAGCCTCGAGCGCTTCGCCTGGGGTGATACCCAGCGGTTTGAAAAGCATCGATTTGCGCGACAGCCCGATGAGCACTGGTGTCTCGAGGAGCTCTGTCATCGCAGGGACCGCTGCGAGCAGTTCGTAATTTTGGCTGACCGTTTTGGCAAAGCCGAGACCTGGGTCTGCGATGATGTCGCTGACGCCCATGAGCCTCAGTCGGTCGATAATGCGCGACAGGTTGTCAATAACTTCGGTCACTACTCCACGCGGATAGTCGGTCAGGTTGCCCATGGTGGCGGGGGTGCCGCGCATGTGCATCAGTATGTAGGGAACACGCAGCTCTGCTACGGTCTCGAACATCGCGGTATCGAGTGTGCCGCCAGAGATGTCGTTGATGATGTCGGCGCCAAGCTCCATGATGCATCTACGGGCAACTTCGGCTCGGAATGTGTCGATGGAGACCGGGATGTCGGGAGCAACCTCGCGCAGGGCCTTCATGGCCGCCGTCAGGCGCTTTAGCTCCTCGTCGGTGCTGACGTCGTCGGCGCCCGGGCGTGAGGAATAGGCACCCAGGTCGATTATGTCGGCACCCTCGTTGACAACCTGCTCCACGCGTGCGGCCACAGCCTCTGCGCCGGGAGTCCGCGACCCTTCATAGAAAGAATCGGGAGTGGCGTTGACGATAGCCATCACGGCCGGACGGTCAAAACTGACCAGTCGGCCGCGAAGATTGAGTGTGAATGGTCTGAAACCGGTCATTTGCGTTTCAGCATCAGTTTGAGGTCGGGCGTGACACCGCGGCTGCCGCCGTTGACGAGTGTGACGCGGGCGCGATATGAGCCGTCGGGCAGGTCAGCTGCCGGAGTCCAGGTCAGCGGGAAGACGGGGGCCTGAGTGCTATAGACGGTCTCGCCCGATCCGTTGATAATTAACAGTCGCCCGGCTCGGCCCGAACCCGAAACCGACAGATCGAAAGTAGCGGCCGGATGGTTGGCCGTAATTAGATAATCGTCAGCCGAGAGTGAGCCTGTGACGGTGTTGTTGACAACCACAAACGAGATAGTGCGCTCCGACTTGTTGCCGAGGTTGTCATAAATCTCGAATGTCAGGGTGTGGTTGCCGATAGCAAGATCTGTGATTTTATAGGAGAGAGTGGCGCTGCCGTCATTGTTGAGGCGCATGGCGTTGCTTACGTTGCGGTAGTTGATACTGCCGTCGAGAGTCAGAGTCGGCTGCTGGCCGATGGTACCGCTTGCCAGACGTATGCCTGCGGGGTCGGGGTTGACGTTGATTGTGACGGATATGTCGGGTGTCACTCCGTCGCCGTTGGCAAAGTCCTCGCTGTCGACGTAGAAGTCGGCGATTTCAGGGCCGGTGGTGTCGTCCTGGGGTTTGGCGCTTATGTCGGCAGTCACGTTCAGACCCTTCCAGTCACCGATGGCCAGCCGGTTGGAGTAGTTGTGGTGAGCGGCCACGATTATGCGGTTGGCTTCGGTGCCGGTTACGCGTGCCTCGGGCAGGTAGACTGTGGCATCCCAGTTGCCCTTGACGGCCCGGCCTGCACCTTTGGCGAGTACAGACTGCTCATATCGGATGGTCTGGACAGTATCTTTTTCGGTCTTGGCCAGTGTCTTGAGCATTTCTGGCCGCTCGAGGACCGTGACGGTAATGTCGCCGTTGTAGTCGTCGACGAGTTTGCCGTCGGCGTCGGTTATGCGGCCCGAAAGTTTCAGTGTAGTGTAGGGGGCTGCGTCGACTTTCTCTGCATTGGAACCGTTGACCTCCTCGACGGTGGCTTTAAGCCCGGGGCGTCCCGAAGGTACGGCGGGGTCGCCGATGTAGTTGTAGCACAAGGTGTTGATTGTGGCGTCGTCGCTGCCTTTGTCAACGATTGCGTTGTAAGCTCTTGTCCATGCGTCGCCCAGACAGTCTGAGGCTCCGAGACGATAGTATTGTTCGGTCATGCCGTAAAGCACGTGGCTGTTGCGGCGGAGATATACCGAGCGGCCTGCGCCGACAATGCCGATAGGACCGTCGGAATGCTGCACGAGTTTGACGCCCACGTTCTGCTGCAGACGGTCAATGAAGATGGCGCCGCAGGTGGCCAGAACCATCAGCGGACGGTTACCGAAGTGCATGCCCGGGATGTTACGAACGTTGAGCTCTTTGGTGCCTATCTCCTGCGCACTGGTATGACCGGCGAAGGTGACGAGGCCGACACCTCCGGCGATGGTGTTCATCGTCAGCTGGGTCATGTCGTCTATATTATTGTCGGGATAGAGGTCGTTGAAGGCCCTGACAGCCATGAGTTGCGGAAAGTTTGATGTGGCTGTCCTGACTGTTGTCTCACCCATGTCCTGATGCTGGTTATTGTCGCCGCGGTCGGCCATGGAGTGGAGACGGATAAAATCGTCGCTACGGCTGTAAGTGTCGAAGTAACTCTCGACTTTGTCGACGTTCAACGCTGCCTCCGACGCGCTTTCGACCGGTATGCGGCCCACGGCCAGACTGACTTTCTGTGTCAGGATATTGGCAAATGTGAAGCTGTCGTCGAGCATGCCGAAGAAGTTGTCGGAGCAATAGATTTTAGTTTCGATGACATGACGTTTGGCGTCATCGGTCAGTTCGAAGGTGGGCAGATAGTTCTTGTCCTCGTAGAGTATGTGGCGGTTGTCGAAGACACCTTTGCCGAAAAGCAGCAGGTATCTGAGCTTGCCGGGATTGCGGTCGCTGAGCATCTTCAGGTAACGGCGCACGCCCAAAGCTGATTTGGCGCCGCTCGAAAACTCGTTGTAGATGTCGGTGTCGAGAACGACTTTAACGTTCATGCCCTGTCTGATGCGATGGAGTTCGGCCAGACGTTCGGCCTCGCTGAACAGCAGTGAGTTGGCCACAATCACCATGTCGGCGTCGGCCTCCTCGGCGTGGAGGTTGGTGTTGGCAGCTTCGCCGGCATATTCGGGAGTAGCCAGCTCGTCTGAATCGGGGTTGAAAGCCACCATGGCGAGCTGTCCGCTGCGGCCCGGTGAAACCTCGAGGGTGTTGTCGCCGGCGCTCGAGGCGGATGTCTCGAGCGGACGTACGTGAAGCGGCTCGGTGATGTCCCACACGCGTGTTGTGGCTGAGGCTTCGCTGAGAGTGACATTCTCAGACTGCGAGATGGAATAGTACATCATGCCAAGTTCACCGTTATCGGCCAGGCGGTTGCTGCGCTCATAGGCCAGAGCCGCGAAGTTCAATGCGGCCCACTGGGCGTCGGCGGGTGCGTCAAAGGTGAAGGTGTGGGTGTCTGACGAACCGTCGCTTCTGAGATAGATATATGAAGGCTCGGGCAGATCGGATATGATGATTTCGTTCTCGTAGTTTGAGTCATAACGCGAAATTCGCTGGCAGTTCTCAGTTCCGGTCTTCGACAGCCCTGAAGGGATTCTCGGTTGTATGGTGATGGATTTCAGTGTGCGGGCAACGCCCTGCCAGATAATTGCCATCTGACCGGCAAGGTCGGGCGACTTGAAGATATAGGTTCCGTTGCGCTGGGGGTCATCATTGATTTTAGCCGAATAATAGAGTGTGCCGCCCTCGCCCGGACATATCTCCTCGCGCTCCTGATAGTCAAGTGAGACGTGGGTCGAATGGCTGCGGTTTGAGGCCCTGTAGGCTGTAGGTTCGGTCACGGGCTTGAGCTCGTCGTCGTCGGCTTCACGCAGGTAGTAGAATGAGACTGTCGAATAGTAGTCGCGGATGGTTTTGACCTTGTTGAGTGCCTCGGGACGCGCGCGGTGGTCGGCTTCGCCATAGAAGTAGAGAGCGTCGCCAATCTGCTCGCTGTATTGCTGCGGCATATCGTCGGGTGCCGAAGTGTCAAACACGCCTGAGGCGAGTGAGACTCCGCTGTAGCCATAGACTCTCACGTTCTCGGGGTTGGTGAATCCATATGAGCGTAGCTGGTCGAAGGTTATCTTCTGGACACCGCTGCGGCTCACTTTCACTTTAACCCAGCGGCCGTCGGCGAGACGCGATGTCTTGGCGTAGGCAGAGGCGGGGAGCGCCGATGCCGGCGCCGTCATGGCTGCCGAGGCGGCGATGAGTATGGTCGATATTATGGTTCTGTGGGTCATTTATGTGATATTTGCGTTGTGTATAGGTGGGAGGGAGAATATGGTTTATGGTGATGGATTGTGTTGTCGGAGAGCGAGGGAGCAGGCTACTTGATGCGGACGCTCAGGGCCTCTTCGACGCCGTTGAGCGATGCCGTCAGCCTGTCGCCCGGATTGACCGGAATTTCTATCGGCGTGGTGCAAACGATCAGCAGGTCGCCCATCTGGAGCGTCATATATGTCGACAGGACGGCTATGGCGTTGTCGGTGTCGAGGTCTTCGCGCGTGAGCGTGATGTCGGCGAGCTCGTGTCCCGAGGTGACGAGCCGATATGAGCCGTCGTCAGACAGCGGCTG
>ENA-OYXX01000556-OYXX01000556.1-human-gut-metagenome-genome-assembly--contig:-NODE-556-length-17092-cov-7.996302_pt1 | contig 17092 bp, 10 predicted proteins | sample MGYA00243976_ERZ653434 | MGnify/ENA primary metagenome ERZ653434 (study PRJEB26926, sample SAMN06165112) | human gut metagenome | biome: ENVO:00009003; feature: ENVO:2100002; material: ENVO:00002003...
GGGCTCGGAGATGTGTATAAGAGACAGCTCCACCTCCCGGCGGAAGTCGGAAACGGAGAGCCGGTGGCGCCCCACCTCGATGAGCGTGCCCACCACCGCCCGCACCATATTGCGCAGAAAGCGGTTGGCCGTAATCTCGAAATACCAGCTGTGGGGCGACAGGCGGTGCCAGCGGGCTGCGGTGACGCGGCACAGTGTGGTCTTCACGTCGCTGTTGCTCTTGCAGAAAGCGCCGAAGTCGTCATACTCCATGAGAACGGCCGCCGCCTCGTTCATCATGTCAAAGTCAAGCGGATAATGAATCTCGCACGAGTAAGCCCTCAGAAAGGGGTCCTTGAACGTGTGTATATAATAATGGTACGTGCGCGAGGTGGCGCTGAAACGGGCGTGCATACCGTCGGCCACGGGCTCCACGCCGCTCACCGAAATGTCGCGCGGCAGGAAACGGTTGAGCTTGTACGCCAGCTGTGCGCAGTCGACGGCAGCATCCGAATCGAAGTGTGCCACCATCCTGCGGGCGTGCACTCCGGCATCTGTGCGCCCCGCCCCCACCACGTCTGTCGGCCTGCGCAGGAGCGTGGTTAGGGCTTTCTGCAACTCTTCCTGCACAGAGTTTCCGTTGGGCTGTATCTGCCATCCGTGGTAACGTGTGCCGTCGTAACTTAATGTAATGAAATAACGCATTGTCCGCTATCGTTTGAATCGTCTGAATACATTAACTGTTAAACAGGATGCAAAGGTAGATGTTTTTTTCTTCAATCGGTCGTTTTTGCATATATTTTATCGTCAAAAAGCCGTTTTGTGCAGTGAAAAACGTATGTTCGTGCAATGAAATCGGCCTGTCATGCAGTGGAAAACGTCTTTTCGTGCAAAAAAATCCGCCTGCTCCGCCAAATTTTTCCTCAAAAATTTGGCGGAACAAAATAAAACCACTACCTTTGCACCGCCTTTCAGAGGAAAGGATTTACGCCGGAACGGAACAACGGAGCACGACTGCAACAATCCGGAAGTCCTGCGTCACGGTCGATTCATCTAATGGTTAGGATACAAGATTCTCAATCTTGGCATAGGGGTTCGATTCCCCTATCGACTACAAAGAGCCGCAAGGAAAATTCCCTGCGGCTCTTTTCGTTTTGCAGCAAAGCCGCACGGACAACGTGACAAGCCGCACGAACTTTTGCGCCTCCGCGCCTTTGCGTTAAAAAAAAATCGTCTTTGCGTTTTTATAAAGCCTCCTCAATATTCTATCAGCTCCATCGTCATCTCCCCGCCGAAGGTTATCTGCGTGTCGAGCAGATAGCAGCTGTCGCCGTCGGGTATGCAGACCGTCGTGTTGAAGTGGAAGCCGCGGGCGTCAACCTTTCCGAACTCCATGCGGCCGAGCACGGCACCACGCAGGAATGTCTCCGGCACGAGGCGCGAATACATCTGCTTGTTGAAGTCGCGCGAATACAACTGTTCGGCCCCGCGGTACACGCTCACGTGTATTATATTATCGTAATACACGTTCTCCACCTTCACCCCGTCGTTGTTGTACGACGCCTTCACCACCTTGTACGTGGTGGGGTTGACGGCAATGTAGCAATGGTAGCGCTCGCCGCCGTACACCACTACGGTGTCCGTCTTGAGCTTCTGCGGCGACACCGCCATGGGGGCCGGCGTATGGTGCACGAAGGCGATGGTGTCGCCGGCGTTGCCGCTCTTCACCAGCCGCACCATGTCGCCCGCGGGATTCTTGAACACGAACAGATGCTCCGTCTGCTTCACTATGGGGTAGCGTGTCTCGGCCACGCCCATTACAAGCGTGTCGCCCACTATCACGAACCGCGCGGGACGGCTCGTTGAGTCGGGATAATACACCGAGTCGCCCTCCACCTTGAAGACCACGCTCTCCGTTATCTCGTCTGTCCATATACCCTGCAGCATGGCCTTGGCTTCTGCATTCTCCCTGCTGCCGGACGCCGCCTCCGGCTTCCGTCCGCATCCCACGGCCAGCAGCACCACGGCCACTGCAAGGAGCGGCAGAAGGCGCGGCAGCGCCGTTTGTCTGTAATTTTCCAACATTATCTTTCGTTATTGTTTTTTCTTCAAATTCATTGTCCGGCGCATTACCTGCCGGCACGCCGCCGCACGCGCATCGTTCATGCAGCCGCCCCCCGAAAAACACACCCATTTCCAAATGCAAATATAATAAAAAAATCCGAACCGCAAGCAGTTTTGCCTTATTTTTACCATGCGTTTTCAAAAGTTTCAAAAGTGGCCGTTTTGACGTGCGAAAGTGGCCGTTTTGGCGTGCGAAAGTGGCCGTTTTGACGTGCAAAACGGCCACTTTTGCCGCGTTCTCCGGAGCCTGTTTTCGGAAGTTTTCGGGATGAAACGGGTGAAAAACGTTCTCCGCAACTCCTTTTTCCACCGGCATAATTGCCGTTATTCGAATTTTTTCGTAACTTTGCAGTAAAACTTCCGGCACATTTCCCCAATCCGGTTTATAACGACATGACAATAACAAAAAAAAGATACACACAGGGATTCTTCGCCGCCGTGGCGCTTCTGGCACTCGTGAGATGCGCCTTCCCCGGCGTGGCGGAAAGCGGCACTGCCGCACAGGCGGAAGCCACGGCCGACAGCACGGCGGCAACGGCCACGGCAAACGATGACAACGGCACGGCATGCGGCAAAGACATGACATGCGGCGGCGGAGAAGCCGCCGACAAAAACAGCATACAGCCGGCCACGCCGCCCGCCGCCTTCTTCGCCGCCGACGGGCGGCCGCACAAGAACCGCATCTACAGCGTGCGCTCGTTCAAGGACTGCTTCCCCGACAGCAACAGCGTGCAGATGACCTGCGCACGGCGATACGGCGTGACGCCGGTGAAAGACCGCACCGAGGCCGAGCAGCGCATGAAGGAGCTCGTATACATGGGCAGCAACCCCTACTACCACGTGGACAGGCTCAACAGCAGCATACCCTACCTCGTGCCGCGCGCCGCCGTACTGCTGCAGGACATAGGCCGGGCCTACTTCGACAGCCTGCAGATAAAAGGCATACCGCTGCACAAAATCATCGTGACGAGCGTGCTGCGCACGCGCGATGACGTGACCAGGCTGCGCAACCGCAACGGCAACGCCACCGAAAACAGCTGCCACCTCTACGGAACCACCTTCGACATCTGCTACAACCGCTACAAGACCGTCGAGGACCCCGACGGGCCGGCACGCCGCGCCGTGCGCAACGACACGTTGAAGTGGGTGCTCTGCGAGGTGCTGCGCGACTTCCGCGAGCAGGGCCGCTGCCACATCAAGTACGAGGTGAAGCAGGGCTGCTTCCACATGACGGTGAGATAGCCGCAGCAGCCACGCCAGCACACAGCCGCGCCACGGGCCATTTCTACGGAAACAACAATAAAAAACAGACCATAATCATGAAGAAAAGACTTTTGTCACTGTCAGCGGTCGTGATGCTCTGCATCATGGCCATGGCCCAGAGCCGGGTGAAGTACGTATTCTACTTCATAGGCGACGGCATGGGCGTAAACCAGGTAAACGTGACCGAGACCTACCTCGCCGCACTGAAAGGCCGCATCGGCTTCGAGCCCACACTCATGTCGGGCCTGCCCGTGGTGGGACTTGTCAACACCTATTCGGGCACCAACGGCGTGACCGACTCGGCGGCCGGAGGCACGGCACTCGCCACGGGAAGCAAGACGAAGAACGGTGCCCTGGGCCTCACAACCGACCTCACAACCGAAGCATACAGCGTGGCGGCATGGGCCAAGGAGGCCGGCGCAGCAGTGGGAGTGGCCACGAGCGTGGGCATAGACCACGCCACACCGGCAGCCTTCTACGCCCACGTGCCCGACCGCCACATGTACTATGAGATAGGCAAGCAGCTTGTGGCCTCAGGCTACGACTTCTTCGGCGGGGCCGACTTCCACAAGCCCAACGAGAAGCCGGAGGAGGGCAGCCTGTACGAACAGGCCGGAAAGGCCGGCTACACCATAGCCAAGGGTTACAGGGACTATATGAAGAAGGCGCGCACGGCCCAAAAGATGATTCTGCTGCAGGGTGACGAGGCCAACGCCAGGCAGAACCACGACCAGATTCCCTACGCCATCGACCGCAAGAATGGCGACCTGACGCTCGAGGAGATAACGCGCGCCGGCATCAGCTTCCTGAGCAAGCAGCAGAAAGACGGATTCTTCCTTATGGTGGAGGGCGGCATGATAGACTATGCCTGCCACCGCAACGACATAGGCACCGTCATCAACGAGGTGCTCGACCTCGACAAGGCCGTGAAGGTGGCGTACGAGTTCTATGCCCAGCATCCCGACGAGACCGCCATCATCATCTCCGCCGACCACGAGACTGGCGGACTCGTGATGGGCACCGGCCCGTACGAGCTGCACACCGACGTGCTGCGCTTCCAGAAGATGTCGAAGCCCGAGTTCCAGTGGCATCTCAACGACCTGTACACGAAGGCGCCCAAGCGCTTTGACTGGGCTCTCGTGGAGAGGGAGCTGAAGGCGCAGTTCGGATTCGGCGACGGAATAACCCTTACAGACAAGCAGACCGACAGGCTCAAGAAGCGCTTCGCGGCCATCGGGGAGGCCGTAAAGGCGGGCGGCAAGGTGAAGGAGCGCATAAACGACCTGGGCGAGACGGCGTGCCGGATAATGTCGGAGGCTGCCATGATAAGCTGGGCAAGCGGCGGCCACAGCAACGGCTATGTGCCAATATATGCCATCGGTCCGGGTACGGAGGTGTTTCAGGGCCGCATAGACAACATCGAGATTGCCCCCGCCATAGGCCGCATCACCGGATGGAAGAAGTGACGGAGGTTGCACATTTTTCATATCATGGCAAGTGACGTCCTGTGCCGGTACGTAATATATAATGTATGGGGCATCTGTATGATGTATGACCCGCCAAAGAATACATAACCAAAACAACATTATATGAATAGCAGAAAACTACTGACTTCGCTGCTGCTGATGGCGGCGGCAAACACCGGGGCACAGACGTTCACGGCCTACACGAGTACGGACAACGACTTCTGGAAGAAACAGAAGGTGACGGCACAGAGCAAGGCAACGGCCACACCCGCCATGACCGTTGCGGCAGACAAGGAGCAGAACGACGGCGGACACGTGTTCCGCGCATGGGGCACATGCTTCAACGAGCTCAACTGGGACGCGCTCAACCTGCTCACCCGAAAGGAACAGGAGGAGGTGATGAGCCGCATCTTCGCCCCCGACGGCGACCTGAAGTTCACACGCGGACGCCTCTCGATGAACGCCAACGACTACAGCCGCTCGTGGTACAGCTGCGACGACGTGGCCGGCGACTTCCAGCTGCGCCACTTCAACATCGAGCGCGACAAGCGCGGCATCATACCGCTCATAAGGGCGGCGCAGCGCTACAACCCGAACATGACTTTCTGGGTGTCGCCGTGGAGCCCTCCGGCATGGATGAAGATTAACCAGGAATACTGTGTGGTGAGCAGCAAGTTCAACACTCAGGACCCGCGCAAGGACTACCTGCTCTTCGGCACCGTGGGACAGATTGACGAAGACGAGGTGAAGATGGCGGGGCAGCAGCAGGGCAAGTTCCCGCGACAGCTGGCCGCACAGAGCTACATGATACAGGACGAACGCTACCTAAAGAGCTACGCCGACATGTTCTGCCGCTTCATCACCCTCTACGGCGAACAGAACATACCCATCGACATGGTGATGTACCAGAACGAGGCATACAGCTACACGCCCTACCCGGGATGCCCGTGGACGGCCGACGGCTCCATACGCTTCAACCGCGACTACCTCGCCCCGGCACTGCGCAAAGCGCATCCCGACGTCAGACTGTACATAGGAACGTTCAACACCAACCGCCTCGACTACGTGGAGAAAATAATCGGCGGAGTGAAAGAGGTGGTGGACGGAGCGGGATTCCAGTGGGAGGGCCGCGAGAACCTGGAGGCCATACGCGGCAAGTTTCCCGACATGCACCTCATATCGTCTGAAAGCGAGTGCGGCAACGGCAGCATGAACTGGGCTGCGGGCGAACACACGTTCTTCCTCCTTGCCGACTACATAGGCAAGGGCTGCGACGAGTATTTCATCTGGAACTTCATCCTGACCGACAATGGCGAAAGCCCGTGGGGATGGCGGCAGAACGCCCTGATACAGGTGGACAGCAAGACACGCCGGCTGCGCTACACGCCGGAGTTCTATGCGGTGAAGCACTTCTCGAACATGGTCGAACCGGGCAGCCGCATGGTGGCTTACGCCAAGAGCGACAGGCAGCATCCCGCCATCGTGTTCCGCACACCGAAGGGCAAGCACATCGTCATTGCGGGCAACTTCACCGACGACAGTCATCCGCTCACCGTCGGCCTGCGCGGCAAGTACCTCAACGTGACGCTCCGGCCGCACTCGTTCAATACCTTCGCGGAGAAGTAATTTTTTAAGGAGTTCTTCTTTTTAGGGAGTTAAAGGAGTTAAAGGAGTTACCGCTCCCTGCGGTCGCTCAGGAGTTCTTGCCTTGCAAGCGGTCAAAGACCGAGCGAAAGCCAATACCGGCATAAAGGGTGGTACATCACCTCCATTACAGACATACGAAACGAAGATAATATCGAAATACGTTTCATGCACACAGTAGGGACATATTCTTGTATTTGTCCGTTTAAATATGTTGATATTCAACGATTATAGAACGGACAAATACAAGAATATGTCCCTACTGTGTGTGGTATCTGAAGAATCCTTTATGCCGGTATTGGCTTTCGCTCGGTCTTTGACCGCTTGCAAGGCAAGAACTCCTGAGCGACCGCAGGGAGCTATAACTCCTTTAACTCCTGACTATTCTACCTCAAACACATACTTCCCCGAGCCAAGCTCATACACCGCCATGCCGTCTGACAGCCGGCGGGACAACACGCGCCTGCCGCCCTTTATCCTGCCGCCGGCGGGAACGGGGAGCGTAAGCGTGGCCGTGGTGTTGGCTGGAACGGTGAACGTATAAACAGTGCGCCCGTCCGCCTCAATGCGCCAGCCGCTCTCGATGCGTCCGTACATCGAGTCGTAATGGGCCGAGACCGACGTGAGGCTGCCCGTGGTATCGGCGAGAGGCCGCAGGAAGAAGTGCTTGAAAGCGGGACTCTTCTCATCGGGGGAGATGCCGGCAGAACGCTGCATCATCCAGTCAAACACACATCCGAAGGCGTAATGGTTGAACGAGTTCATGCTGTTGTTGCGCCCGAAACCGTCCTTGTGCGTGAACGAGTTGAGCCGCTCCCATATCGTCGTGGCACCCTGCGTAACGGGATAGAGCCACGAGGGATAGCCCATGTGCATGAGCAGGCGGTAGGCCTCGGCGGCATGACCGTTGTCGGAAAGGGCGTAACATATCCACGGCGTGCCTATGAATCCGGTCATGAGCGAATACGGGGCGTACTCCCTGCCGCCGTCGTCATGCGACGGCGACGTGACAAGACGGGCGAGATTGTCGGCAACGGCCTGCCGGCGCACGCTGTCGACAACGCCCACAGCCAGCGGCACGGCATACGACGTATGGGTGTCTATCAGACTGCCGCGCTCCACGGGGCCTACATATCCCGTCCATGTAGACACACGCTTGCCCGAACCGCCTGCGCCGACGGTGCGCGAGGTGGCGGGGTCGAGGTAGTTGGCGTTGATGAACTTGCGGCGTGTCTCCCGCAGCTCCGCATAGCGGCGCGCATCACCGTCGTGGCCGAGCACGGCGGCCATCTTCTCCATCAATTCCAGTTCATAAACGAGATAGCTGTCGAAAAGCAGCGTGTTGTCGTTACGGCGGTTCTGCGGTCCGAGCCAGTCGCCGAGGTCCTTCCAAGTCTCGCTGCCGCGGAAGTGGCCGTCGGCCTTGTCTATGTAGTTCTCCATCACCATATCAATATAGCGCTTCATGGCGGGATAATGTTCGCGCATGGTCTGCGTGTCGCCGTAACGCACGTAGTTGTTCCACGGCAGGACGATGCCCGCACTCTGCCACAACGGACCACCAAAACCGCCTCCGGCCGGAGCTATGGGCGGGAAAGCGCCGTCGGACTCCTGCGTGTCGCGCAGTGCACGGACATGGCGGCCGACGAACCTGTCGGCATCCCAGAGGAACGACATGGCCGGAACGAACACCGACACATCGCCGCTCCACCCCATGCGCTCGTTGCGCTGGGGGCAGTCGGTGGGCACGGAGAACACGTTGCTGAGCGTGGAGTACCGCACATTGGTGACAAGACGGTTGAGCAGAGTGTCGGAAGAGCTGTAGCCGGCGGTGAAGCCGTCGACCGAGCTGAGCACCATGGCATGCACATCGTCAGGCGGAAGCGGACGGCCGGTGCCCGTTATCTCGATGTAGCGGAAACCGTGGTAGGTGGAACGCGGCACGTATTCCTCCACGCTGTCACCCTTGGCCACGTATATGTCCTGCGCCATGGCGGCGCGTATGTTCTCGAGCATGGGCATGCCCGTATTGCCGGCATAGGCGGGCAGATCGGGATAGAGCACCTCGGCGTAGCGCATGACAACCTTCTGTCCGCGGCTCAACCCGCGGAACTTTACGTGCGGCACGCCGGCAAAGTTCTGCCCCATGTCGTAGACAAAGACACCGGGGCGCGGCTCCGTAACGGTCTTGGCGGCGAGCACCTCGAAGCACTTCACCCCGCCGCCCTGCTGCGGCATAAGCTCCCAGCGGGAGTAATCGGCGGCAAGGGGCCAGTCGCCCACGGCCTTGTCACTGACAACGCCCTCGAGCGCAACCTCCGTGGCGGGCATCCAACGGGCGGCGTCATATCCGGCGCAGTCCCATCCGCCGTCGTGCAGGCGCGCGTCGTACACCTCGCCCTGAAACAGGCTGCCGCAGCGTGTAGGCCCGCCGTTGCTCGCCTGCCACTCTCCCGGCGACGTGACAACGGTCTGCGTGCTGCCGTCGGCATACCATATACGCAGGCAGGCCATGAGCGACTGGCGGTCGCCGAACCAGTTCCAGCAGGAGGGGTCGAAGGAGAATCCCCCACTCCACCATCCTTCGTTAAGCACAGCTCCGGCTGCATTGGCACCTTCGGAGAGCAATGACGTGACGTCGTAGGTTTGGTAAAAGTGGGTCTTGTTGTACTGTGTCAGTCCGGGATTGAAAAAACCGTCGCCCACGCGCCTGCCGTTAATGCTGAAATCGTATATGCCACGGGCGGTGACATAAAGGCGGGCCTTGCGCACGCCGCCCCTCACCGTGAAGTCGCGGCGCAGCATGAGCGCGCCCGTCTCGGGCGGCGTCATGAGTCGCATGCCCCTCACCGTGCCGAAGTCCATCTCGCAGAGCGTGTTGTTGGGACTGCGGTAGTTCTCTATCCGCACATTTCGGAAGATGGCCTCGCAGCCCTGCGGCAGACGGTAGCCCACATCGCCCACCACGGGGAAGGCTATGTAGTCGCCGCCGTTGCCCATGGGGTTGATGCCCAGACGGCCTGTCTCACGCCCGTCGATGCTGATGCTGGTATGGCCGGCGGCAGATGATATGAGCACGTCGTGGACAGCGTTGATGTCAAACCCCGCCGGCATTGCAAACGCCTTCAGCGGGCGCACGGCACTGTCGGCCGGACGGTAGCCCGCACGGTAGAGCCGCAGACTGTCGGCGGCGAGCTGCACCTCGATGTATGAGGCATCCTTGGCGGCCGCCACGCCGAGTATGTTGCGGTTGGCGTCGGTCAGCCGCATGTCGTTGGCTCCGTAGAGAAAGCCCGCCCGTGCGTCCTTTCCGCCCGACACGCTGACAGTGAAGCCGATGCGGAAGACGGGCAGGTACTGACTGTAGAAGGGTATGCCGCCACCGCCTATCCACCGTGCGCCGCCCCAATCGGAGACGGCCGTCTCGAACCACGATGACGATGACGCCGGCCTGCCGCCACGTGAATCCCACACGGTGACGGTCCAGGCGTAGCGCGTTTCGGGATTCAGGGGCCTGCCGCCGTAAACGATGTCCACCGACATGTCGGACGGCACGCGTCCGGAGTCCCACGCCACGGCACCCGCCTCGTCGGTGACAACGATGCGGTAAGCCTTCTGGCGAATGTTGTATCCGTCGGATGACACCTGCCATGAGAAGCGCGGCTGCGGGGCGGAAATGCCCATAGGCTCACGCTCGTGTTCCACCACAAGACGGCCTACAACCGTCCTGGCACTGCAAACGGCCGAAACACACAAGGCCGCGAAAAGGAAAATGACCGTCCGTTTCATTCTGCCGTAAGTTTTATTGTTTTACTAAATCTGCGCCCGTCACGGCCTGTGGCAGTGACGGTGACGGCCGACTTGCCACGCCGCCCGTTGCTGCGCACCACGGCAAGGGCACGGCCATGCCATGCGCGGTGGGTGTTGTCGAAGTAAGGGTCTTCATCCTTTATGTCGGCGTTGCCGAGGGCTTGCAGCACAGCGGCACCGCCCACGGCGACCGTAAGGCCGTCATCGGCCGTGGGCACCGTGCGCCCTTCGGCATCCACCAGCTCTATAACGACAAACGAGAGGTCTTGTCCGTCGGCCTTGATACGGCTGCGGTCGGGCGTGAGACGCAGGGCGGCAGGTTCGCCGGCAGTGGCCAAAGTGGCCGTCTCACGCACGGTTCCGCCGTCCACACCCTCGGCCCTGAGCACTCCGGGAGCGTATGGAACGGCAAACACGGCCTTCATCTCCCTCACCTCTGCCTCGCCTATGAGGCGGTCGTTGAGATAGAGCCGCACCTTGGGATAATGCGAATACACCTCGACATCGATGCTGCGGCCTTCGTGTCCGGGCCAGTTCCAGCTCTCGAACGTGGGCCACGTGCCCCACAGTGTGGTCTTTATCTGTCCGCGGTAGCCGTCGGGTTCCTTCACGGCAATGAAGAGATGCTCGCCGTCTTCGTTCCAAAGCATGGAGCGGTAGTGGCTTATGGGCTTGCGCAAACCCGTCAGGTCGATGTCGCCGCAGTAGGAGGCATGCCACGGATAGAGCGGACGGTGGTAGTGTTCGCCCTCAACGTCGCCCTTGTAGTACCAGCGGCCTATGCCCGACTCGCCTATGTAGTCCATGGCCGTCCACACGAAGTCACCTATTATATATGTGTTGTCCTTCACCTTACGGAAGTTCTTCCAGGCGTCGTTGGGGTACGACTCCGTCTGCATCATCACCCGCGAGGGCACACGAATGTGGTCTCCCTCCGACTTGTGTATCATGTAGTTGTAGCCCGTTATGTCGTGCTCGGCGGCCAGCGGGTCGTAAATTTCCCAGTCGTTGTCCCACGCCGCGAGCGCCGAGGTGACAGGCCTCGTGGGGTCGAGACGGCGGCAGAGGCCGGCGAGCTTGTGCGCCGTGGTAACCACCTCTATCTTCTTGCGCTCTATCACCTCGTTGCCTATGCTCCAGCAGAATACGCTCGGGTGGTTGCGGTCGCGCAGTACCATCGACGAAACGTCAGTCTGCCACCAGCGGTCGAAGAGCGTGTGGTAGTCGTAATCGTTCTTCTTGTCACGCCATCCGTCGAAAGCCTCGTCGATGACGAGCATGCCCACCTCGTCGCAGGCACGCAGGAAGGTCTCCGAAGGCACGTTGTGGGATGTGCGCAGGGCATTGAAACCGGCCTTCTTCAGCTGTTCCACACGATAGTGTTCGGCACGGTCGAAAGCCGCGGCACCAAGTATTCCGTTGTCGTGGTGCACGCATCCGCCGTTGAGCAAGAGCGGCTTGCCGTTGAGCAGGAATCCCCCGTCGGCCGACCAGGCCACCGTGCGGAAACCGAATGTCTCCTCCACCTCGTCAATGATGCGGCCGTCTTCCCGCACGGTGATACGGGCCGTATAGAGATTGGGCGACGAGGGCGACCACGTCTTGGCACCGGGCAGACGCAGGGTCTGGCTCACCGTGACGGGCTCTCCGACGGCCTTCACGCTGCAACGCCCGCTGGCGGTGACTCCCGCCACCTCCACGGTAACCTCGAGCGGAGCCGCCACCTCCCTGTCGCTGACCACGGTTGTGGACACCACGGCCGTGTTGAGGTCGGGTGTGACGATGTGTACGCCGTAATTGTCAATGCGCGTCAGCCCAGTCTCCACCAGCCATACATTGCGGTAGATGCCCGAACCGCTGTACCAGCGGCAGTTCTTCTGCTGCGAGTTGTCCACACGTACGGCCACAACGTTCCTGCCTTTCGAGACATAAGGCGTCACGTCTACAAAGAACGACGAGTAGCCGTAGGGGTGTCCGCCGGCCGGATGCCCGTTGACAAACACTTCCGAATTCATGTACACGCCCTCAAAATACAACTGCATCTTACGGCCCGCCGGCGCTGCGGGAAGGGTGAACGCCTTGCGGTACCATCCCGTTCCGGCGGGCAGATAGCCGCCGTCGTTGCCGGCGGGAGCGTTTCTGTCGAACCGTTCGCGTATGCTCCAGTCGTGCGGCAGGGTGATTTTCTGCCATCCGCGGCTGTCGAAATCGGGGGTCTTGGCTTCGGGTATGTCGGCAAGCATAAAGCTCCATCCGTCGTTGAACAACTGCTTGCGCGTATCGGAAGACACGCCCAAAGGCATCATCAAAAGCAATGCCATCAAAAACAAATTCCTCATAATCACTTCGTTTGTAGGTTAAAAGTTGTCTTTTGCAAAGATAGTGCAAATGAGCGCAATGCAAACTTGTTTGCACATTGCCGAGTGCAGCCTATCTTCTGCAAAGATAATTATAATATTTCAAAGACTGTTCCTAAAGAACACCTTATTATATATACGTATGAAACAAGCGGAACACTTGACCGGCACACACCATTTCCACGCGGAACAAGAAACGGCCTTTCGATATACATTGTACATCATAATGACAAAAACACAGCCATATTGCCACATTTCCGCAAAAAAATTTTGCCAAATGGAATAAAAAACGTAATTTCGCAATCTGTTATTACAAACATTCATAAATGACAATCAAATGAAGAAGTACAACTTTAATGCAGGTCCGTCAATGCTTCCGCGCGAAGTGATTGAGAATACCGTCAAGCAGTGTTTAGACTTCAACGGGTCAGGCCTGTCACTCATGGAGATAAGCCATAGGGCCAAAGACTTTCAACCGGTACTTGATGAGGCCGAATCACTCATCAAGGAACTCCTCCAGATACCGGAGGGATATTCGGTAATCTTCCTCGGTGGAGGCGCATCACTCGAATTCTGTATGGTGCCATACAACTTCCTTATAAACAAGGCCGCCTACCTCAACACGGGTACATGGGCCAAGAAGGCCATGAAGGAAGCCAAGCTGTTCGGAGAAGTGGTGGAAGTGGCTTCTTCGGCAGACGACAACTATACATTCATCCCCAAAGGATGGATGTGCCCCGATGACGCCGACTATCTGCACATAACCACCAACAACACCATCTACGGAACTGAAATACGCAAGGAACTTGACGTGAATGTCCCGCTGATAGGCGACATGAGCTCAGACATATTCAGCCGTCCCGTAGACGTGAGCAAGTACGACTGCATCTACGCCGGCGCACAGAAGAATCTGGCCATGGCCGGTGTGACACTCATCATACTGAAGAACGACAAGCTGGGCAAGGCTCCGCGCCAAATACCCACCATGCTCGACTACCGCACACACGTGGAGAAAGGCTCGATGTTCAACACCCCGCCGGTGGTGCCCATCTACTCGGCACTGGAGACACTGCGCTGGATCAAGGCCAACGGAGGCGTGGAGGCGATGGACAAACTGGCCAACCAACGCGCCGACATACTGTACGGCGAGATTGACCGCAACAAGCTTTTCCGCGGCACGGTGAAGGAAGAGGACCGCTCGGTGATGAACATCTGCTTCGTGATGAACGACGAATACGCCGAACTGGAGAAGCCGTTCTTCGAATATGCCACATCGAAAGGCATGGTGGGCATAAAGGGACACAGAAGCGTGGGAGGCTTCCGCGCAAGCTGCTACAATGCCCAGACCATCGAAGGCGTCAACGCTCTCGTGCAGTGCATGAAGGAATTTGAGGCCCAACACTAAAGGCCACAACATAAAAGGTGCATCAGAAAACATGATTCCACATATCCAGCGGATTGTTTCTGATGCACCTTATTGCTTTTTATCAACTGACAAACAACAACAATTACAACATTGAACATTATGAAAGTATTGGTAGCAACGGAAAAACCATTCGCAGCAGCAGCCGTGAATGGCATCAAGGCAGAGATAGAAGCCGCAGGCCACGAGGTGGTGCTGCTCGAGAAATATACTGAAAAGGCACAGCTGGTAGAGGCCGTGAAGGACGCCGACGCAATGATAGTGCGTTCGGACAAGGTAACACCCGACGTGCTCGACGCCGCCGGCAAGCTGAAGATTGTGGTGCGCGCCGGTGCCGGTTACGACTCCATCGACACGGCATACGCCAAGGAGAAGGGCGTAGTGGTGGAGAACACACCCGGACAGAACGCCAACGCCGTGGCCGAACTGGTGTTCGGCATGCTGGTGTTCGGCGTGCGCGGGTTCTACAACGGCAAGTCGGGCACGGAGCTGAAGGGCAAGAAACTGGGCATACTCGCCTTCGGCAACGTGGGCCGCAACGTGGCACGCATAGCCCAAGGCTTCGGCATGGAGGTGTACGCCTACGATGCATACTGCCCGAAGGAGGCCATCGAGAGCGCCGGAGTGAAGGCCGTAGACAGTCAGGAAGAGCTCTTCGCCACATGCGATGTAGTGTCGCTGCACATCCCCGCCACACCCGAAACGAAGGAGAGCATAAACTATGCACTGGCAGGCAGGATGAAGAAGAACGCCATACTCGTGAACACGGCGCGCAAGGAGATAATCAACGAGCCGGAACTGCTCAAGCTGATGGCCGAGCGCACCGACCTGAAGTTCCTGACGGACATCAAGCCGGATGCCGACGCCGAGTTCGCAAAATTCGAGGGACGCTACTTCAGCACGCCTAAGAAGATGGGCGCACAGACAGCCGAGGCAAACACCAACGCCGGCATTGCCGCCGCAAGACAGATAAACTCCTTCTTCGCAACGGGCGACACAAAGTTTCAGGTGAACAAGTAAGCGGACACGCACTGCACACATATCATTATTTCAAAAGAACATTCCATGGCAACAGTAAAACCATTCAGAGGTATACGCCCGCCCAAGGAGCTTGTCGAAAAGATTGAGTCACGCCCATACGACGTGCTCGATTCTGAAGAGGCCCGACAGGAGGCCGGCGACAACGAGATGAGTCTGTACCATATCATAAAGCCGGAGATAGACTTCGCACCGGAAGTGAGCGAATACGACCCGCGCGTGTATGAGAAGGCTGCCGAGAACTTCCGGAAGTTCCAGGATCGCGGATGGCTGAAGCAGGACGACAAGGAGCAGTACTACATATACGCCCAGACCATGGGCGACAAGACGCAGTACGGCCTTGTGGTCGGGGCATACGTCAACGACTACCTCAACGGAGTGATAAAGAAGCACGAGCTTACACGGCGCGACAAGGAGGAGGACCGAATGAAGCATGTGCGCGTGAACAACGCCAACATCGAGCCCGTGTTCTTCGCCTACCCCGACAACGAGGCACTCGACAAGCTCATAACGCGGTACACCGCCACCGCCCCGGAATACGACTTCATCGCCCCAATCGACGGTTTCCGCCACCGCCTGTGGGTGATAGGCAACGACGAAGACATAAAGACAGTGACCGATGAGTTTGCCAAAATACCGTATCTGTACATCGCCGACGGCCACCACCGTTCTGCCGCAGCGGCACTCGTGGGTGCGGAAAAGGCCAAGCAGAACCCCAACCATACGGGTACGGAGGAGTACAACTACTTCATGGCCGTGTGCTTCCAGGCCTCACAGCTCACCATTCTCGACTACAACCGTGTGGTGAAGGACCTCAACGGCATGACACCGGAACAACTCTTCGAGGCACTCGGCAAGAACTTCACCATAGAGGACAAGGGCACGGAGACGTACAAGCCGGCACGGAAGCACGAGTTCTCACTGTACATCGACGGCCGCTGGTACTGCCTGACAGCCAAGGACGGCACCTTCGACGAGACCGACCCCATCGGGTGTCTTGACGTTGACATATCGAGCCGCCTGATACTCGACGAAGTTCTCGGCATAAAAGACCTGCGCAGCGACAAGCGCATCGACTTCGTGGGCGGACTGCGCGGGCTGGGCGAGCTGAAACGCCGCGTGGACAGCGGCGAGATGCGCATGGCACTGGCCCTGTATCCGGTTTCGATGCAGCAGATAATGGACATAGCCGACAGCGGAAAAATAATGCCGCCCAAGGCCACATGGTTTGAGCCGAAACTGCGTTCGGGCCTTATCATACACAAGCTGGTGTAAAGGGAAAGGCGCCATCACGTTGTTTCAAAAACCCATATCATAGACAGTGACAGACGAATTCAAGACTATAACAGACAGAATTGGCGAGGGATATTACACCGAGAAAAGGAGTAAGTTTCTCGCCTTTTCCCATCATGTGACCTCGGTTGAGGAAATAACAAAGATACTGGAGTCGTACCGCAAGAAGTATTACGACGCGCGCCACGTCTGCTACGCCTACATGCTCGGGCACGAAAGGACAAACTTCAGGGCCAACGATGACGGAGAACCGGGCAGCACGGCGGGCAAACCCATACTCGGACAGATAAACAGCACCGGGCTGACCGACATACTTGTTGTTGTAGTAAGATACTACGGAGGCGTCAATCTGGGTACGGGGGGCCTCATCGTGGCATACAGGACGGCTGCGGCCGAGGCCATCGGCAACTCCGAGATTGTGTCACAACTCGTGGAAGAGGAGGTGACCTACAGTTTCCACTACGTCATGATGAACGATGTGATGAAGATAATAAAGGAGATGTCGCCACGAATCACCGGTCAGACTTTCGACAACACGTGCGAGATAAAGATGAGCATACGCAAGTCGGAAGCGGAGACCCTGCGTAACAAACTTGCCAAACTGTCTTTCAAGGATTCGTAAACGGCGGCAACGGAAAACGGCGGAGGCACCACTTCCGTACCGCCGTCATGTCCGCTATCACCCACAATCAGAA
>ENA-OYXX01000558-OYXX01000558.1-human-gut-metagenome-genome-assembly--contig:-NODE-558-length-17056-cov-8.076760_pt1 | contig 17056 bp, 19 predicted proteins | sample MGYA00243976_ERZ653434 | MGnify/ENA primary metagenome ERZ653434 (study PRJEB26926, sample SAMN06165112) | human gut metagenome | biome: ENVO:00009003; feature: ENVO:2100002; material: ENVO:00002003...
AAAGCATTACCGGCAGAAAATGGATTTTGTCTATAGGTTGATTTGGAATTAGTATGACAGAGCAGGAATATGCGGAGTTTTCGGCAGAAAAGAAGGCTGTTTCCGTGCAGAAGGTAGATGCCGAACGCAAGGTTATGGAAGCGGAAGAAATTGTAAGGCAGACCGAATCCAGAAGGCTTGTGCTGTCCGATCGTGAAGATTCTTTTGAGAAAACAAAAGCATCCGAGGAGAAAAAGATTCAGGAAAAGGTGAAGCAGACAAACCTTGACTTGTTGGACGCAAGAGTGGCAAAGGAAAAAGCAAAGGAGCTTGCTGCGGAACAGCAGGATATAAATGAAGTCCTGCAGAAAACTAAGGCTGAGCTGCGAAAGGTTGAGGGGGAAAAGCATAGATACAGAGAATATGCTTTTGAAAATGCTCATCTGAAAAGGGAAATAGCAGCCTGCGATCAAAAGCACAGCGAAGAGGTCGAAAGGCTTACTGCGGATTATTCCGAAAAGATAAAAAATCTCACCGAAGAAATTGCAGACAAGGAAAAAATCATTTCCGAACAGGCATCGGGAATAGCTCGGCTTGAGCTTGAAATAAAGACAAAGAAAGAGGCAATTCAAAAGAGCGAGGCTGACGTCGAACTCTGGAAAAGCATTTACAGTGATGCTTATGATGTGGGTGAATATGCCTGCAGGAAGCTCGGACAGGATTTTGAACGCTGTCTGCATATGAAAAACGATAATTACCGGTTATCATATATTTTCGGTGATGAACGGAGCAGATAAAGAGAGAAAAGAGAGGATAATAGTATGACAACATTTGAGATCATTAAAGAAAGGGTGACAGTACTCCGGGCAGCCGCATACTACGGGATAACCTCCCGAAACGGTATGTGTTGTTGTTTTGAACATGACGACAAGCACCCGTCAATGAAGCTGTATGAGAAAAATTATCACTGTTTCGGCTGTGGTGCTCACGGTGATGTTATTGCTCTTGTTGCAAGCATTTTAGGCATTTCGATGATTGAAGCCGCAAAGCGTATCAATGCGGATTTCGGGCTTGGTCTTGATATGGACAAGCCTGTTGACCGCAGCGATATTATTATGATTCACCGCAAAAGGCAGGAAGAGCAGGATTATGCCGAATGGGAAAATCACGCTTTTAATGTGTTGTCGGAATACCATAAACTGTTGGTAGATTGGAGAAACAATTCTCCCGAATCGTCAGATGATATTCCCGACAAGCACTTTGTGGAGAGCGTAAACACGCTTGATTATTGCGAATACATATTTGATAGTTTCCTTAATGGAAACAAGGGCGAAAGACTGATGATGAAAAGAGAGGTGGAGTGCTTTGAGCAGAGAATTTACTCATACAGACGAGAGTGCATTACCTGTGTGGCTGGGGGAAAAGGAAAGAATAAACGAACCACTGTTTTGTGAGGAGCTGCTGAAAGACAAACAGCTTCGATATGGTTATTGAGCTTAACAGAAAGACCGAAAACAACATTCCCGAGGAACAGCTTAACGCTCTTGCGATGAGCTTTTACTATGCAATGCTTGAATACTTTCAGTCCGAAAAGGGACAGGCTGAGTTTGCACAGTTCCTTGAAATGCAGGACGATAGACAGGCTGCATAATTCTCTTTTTATGGTTATTATATAGGAGTTCAATTTTTGATGTGTAGGTGTGTAAACCTTTATTTATGGGGATTTGCGGTGTGTGTAATGGTGAATCATTGAAGTGTGTAATGTGTAGAAATAATATTTGATTTATCGCTTTAAAGCGTTGACAGGCAAGTGAAAATATGATATACTGATTATGATAAGAAATAAAAATTCAAACGAAATGGAGGAATGAAAATGAATGCTGTAATCTATGCCCGATATTCCTGCGACAATCAGCGTGAGGAGAGTATCGAGGGACAGCTTCGTGAGTGCAGGGCTTTTGCGGAGCGTAACAATTACACCCTGATCGACACATATATCGACAGGGCAATGTCGGCGAAAACGGACAACCGCCCCGAATTTCAGAAAATGATAAAGGACAGCGCAAAGGGACAGTTCAATGCGATTATTGTCTGGAAACTCGATAGATTCGCAAGAAACAGATATGACAGCGCACATTACAAGGCTATGCTTCGCAAGAATGGTGTCAAGGTCGTATCTGCTACAGAGGTTATTTCCGAGGGCGCGGAGGGAATTATTCTCGAATCGGTGCTTGAAGGATATGCGGAATACTACTCTGCGGAGTTGTCGGAAAAGGTTATCCGTGGAATGACGGAGAATGCTCTGAAATGTCAGTACAACGGCGGATTTGTTCCTGTTGGCTTCAAGATTGATGAGAACAAGCATTATCAGCTTGATGAGCTTGTGGCTCCTTTGGTGCGTGAAGCGTTTATGATGTATGTGAACGGCAGACCGATAAAGGATATTGTGGAATTTCTGAACAGTCACGGAGTTTTGTCCTCACAGGGCAAGCCGCTTACAAAGACTTCGGTTTCAACGATTTTACAGAATCGCAAATACATAGGGGAATATCAGTATCGAGATGTTGTTGTCCCGAATGGTATTCCTGCAGTGATCTCCGACGAGCTTTTCAGTCTTGCACAGCAGAGGTTGGAGAAGAACAGGCACGCACCTGCCACGATGAAAGCTGACATTAAGTATATTCTTTCAACCAAGCTCCGCTGCGGCGATTGCGGTGGAATGATGGTGGGAGAATCGGGAACGAGCAGTACGAACAACAAGGTTTATCACTATTACAAGTGTGCGAACGCCAAGAAGCGCAAGTGCAGCAGGAAGGCTCTCCGCAAGGCTGAAATTGAGGATATTGTTATTGAGCGTACCGTGAAAACCGTTATGAATGACACTATACTTGACAGTGTTGCAGAGCGTGTGTTTGAGTTTCAGCAGAGAGAAAACACGGTGCTGCCGCTTCTTCAGAATGAGCTTGCAGATGTGGAAAAGGTAATCGGGAATTTTATGAAGGCTATTGAAATGGGAGTTATCACAGAATCCACAATGACCCGTTTATCCGAGCTTGAAGCACAGAAAAGCGACATAAAGGTGAAGATAGCAAGGGAAGAGATAAAGTCTGCGGTGCTTTCCAAGGAGCAGATCTTATTCTGGCTGAACAAGATGAAGGACAGCGATATTCTTAACGAGGACAACAGAGAACGCATTGTTGACACATTTATAAATTCGATTTATGTTTATGATGACAAGGTTGTTATCAACTACAACTGTCGGGAAGATTCGGACACGATTCTTCCTGATAATTTGGGGGAGAGTTCGTATTTATCGATGGTGGGGGAGCCAAAACAAAAACATACAAACCGTTTCGATAATATGCGGCTGTATGGTAATCAAAAAGCGTCGGGAATAACTTCTCGGCGCTTTTACTTTTCCCTAAACAAGAAATCTCCCGCCCTCAATCGAGAGCGGGAGAAAATTTTTACATCACCTTAATAAACGCACTTGGATAGTCTTTCTTGACCTTTGCCAAATATGCTTCGGCGTTCTTACGAGACTTAAAAGCCCCGACCTGCACATAAAACATCTGATTGCTTTCGACAGCAGGCATAAACATCTGCCGGAACTTCTTCCAGCCCTCAAGCTCTGCTTCCGAATGCGTCCACATAGCAGGGCACAGCTTGCCGGTCACCTGGTGGTGCATTATAACGTGATCCGCAGAAATTTTATATTCTGCCATCAACTGCCGTACCAATGCCGCCGCAAGCTCAAGCTCCGAATCGGTGAAATACCAGTCAGTATCATTGGCACTGAGCGACTTTTTGTTTTTCTTGTTGCTGCAAATCTCGATGTTAATGCAGTTGCTGTTTCGACACACGCCATAATATTTGCCGCCCTCGGAGGTGGACATCTTGGTGTATTTCGCACCGCCCGCACCCCACGAATAGCGGTTATATATAAATCTCCCGAACCCGAAAGACCGCATTATGTTTCGTATCGTTCGGTTCTGAAAAATTTCGAGCTGCTGAATTTTCTGCACGACAACGATATCCACACCCTTGATGCCTTTAAAAGTGTGGTGGACAAGGCAGAGGGCAGATATATGGAAGTGCTTAACGTCAAGAAAAAACTGGAGGACAAAATTTCCGAAACAGAAAAAATTATTGCAGATTTTCCAAGATACAAGAAGCTTGTCAGGAAAAATCCCATGACAAAAGCTGAAAGGGAAGAGCTGAAAAAACTTAGTTATCTTGCGGATAAGGGTATATATGCACCCGAACATCTTCAGGAAAAGAAGCTGTTGCTTGAAAATCTTCGTGAGCAAATTTCCTGTATAGATGAAAATATAAAGGCTGTCAAAGCCGAGCGTGACAAGCTCATGGATTATTATGATACATATACTCAGCAGGTGCAGAACAATTCCGATTTTCTGCTTGAAAAAGCAAGGGAAGAGCAGGAACGTATGGCACAGGCTGTTGAAATAGAAGAAAACCACGAACAGGAAAGGAAATATTACTATGAAAAATAGGAGAAACCACTCATCGCATGAGGAAGAATATTTTTTCAAGATCGCTTTCAAGGCGATAAATGATGTCAATGAGTTCTGCGGAGTTATGAACGGACTGGAAAAATTCGTTGTTTCCGCAGAGGTCAGAAGCGGCACTTTCGCCGTCGATGCAAGAAGTCTTATGGGGATTTTCTCGCTGAACCTTAATAAGCCCGTTGAGGTGTGGTTTAAGACAGAAGTTACCGAGCAGACAAAAACTATGGATATGGATAAGTATTTTGCGGCTAAGATCGAGAAGTGGCTGATTTTGGAGTGAGCATAAAAATCACCGCAGGCGGCGGTTGCTGCTTGCGGTGATGAATACCCCTACAAATTGGAATTTTCAAATTAGTCTTTGCAAATAACCTTTGAATCTTCACCATCAATTACAATTCCCTGACGGTTGTTAATTGGGCATAGATTCAAATCCGAAAACTCAGTCATTATTTTCTCGGTAACTTTCTTAAATGGTGCTGTAAGATAATGCGGAAGAACATAGAAATCAATCAAATCAAGCCCTGCATCATCTTCTTGTGAGTAGTCCTCCGGCTTTTCATCCATTTGCTCGATATATTGGATGCTTGGAGCGCATATAATTGCGCCTGCCGACTCGCCGATCATCAATTTTCCATTTGCCAATTCCTTTTTCAGCAGCCCATCAGTTCCCGTTTTACGGAGCTGGTCCATAAGAAAGAAAGAATTTCCGCCGGTAAAATATATCACATCTGCTTCTTCAAAAACAGACTGTATCGTTGAATAAGCCTCCGTTGAAATATCAATTTCAGTTACGATTGCTCCCAACTTTTTGAATAATTTTCGAGCCGAGCCGACATAACCGGTGTAGCCTTCACGCAGTGAAGCTGTTGGAATAAATGCGACTTTCTTATTTTCAATTTCTTCCTTTATCAGACTTCCTACACTTGAAAAGTGCGAACATAAAAATAGTTTCATCAATATTCTCCTTTATAAATTTCGATTTGTCGGGTAAATAAGCTTGTATAGATTTATTATTTGCCCTGTTTTTCACGTTCTTCAAGTTCCTTGTACCACTCCTCCAGAGCAGATTCAATAAGCCGTTTGACCTCGGAAGTGCAGGAAGTGCCTTTTTCCTCGCAGTATTTCTTGAAATCATCTGCGATATTGGAACGAACACGAGTGGCGATAGTTCGCATGTTATCCTTATCCCATTTGCGGGCATAGCCTTTTTGTTTTTCTGATACGGGCATAAATACACCTCCGGACAGATATTTCTATAATCAATCATTATATCATACTTATATAAGTATGTCAATGAGCAGACAGGACAAATTTTTCTTTGAAGATTTGTTGTAAATTACTATTGAAAACTACTTATATAAGTAGTATAATCAGAAATGTAGAGAAAAACACAACACATCGAAAGGGTGGTAAAAATGGACAAGGATACCGAAAAGCTGCAAACGGACCTCAGATTTGCGGCGGCGTTTCTGAAAGCCCATGAGGAGGTCAAGGCAAACGAAGCTGAGCGTCAGAAAAGAATCTATGAAAAGGCGGTGATCGCAGCCGAGAACAGGCGGAGGAAAAAGGAGGAAGAAGCAGCCTACTTTGAAAATCTCAGGAAAAACCCGATTGAACCCGGCGAAGCAATAAAGGAAATTCTCAGGAAAAACTGCGGAATTGACCTTGATAAAAAAACGGAGGAATGAACTATGTTAAGAATATCAGATGAAAGCTATGAAAGAGTACAGGACATCATCGAGGACATGAGCTATTGCTGTGAGTTTGAAGATGATTACGATCAGTGGGAGGATATTGCCGCTTCATCAATGGCAAGCTTCCTTGATGACCTTGATGGTGAGCAGCTTGAAATGACAGTTGCTGCCTTTGAGGAATACATTATCGACAAGGCTGAAAATGACCTGAACATGGCAATGGGCATTAAGACAGCACTTGCAAGGTATATCAGGGAAAGGAGCGAGTACCTTGATATTCATGTTGTTCCAGATGTAAAGATGAATCTTGACGAAGATGATATCTATGATGATACCGATGTTGCAAGGCTTATAAATGTCCTTACGGCTATGCAGAAGAAAGTTGAGAAAATACAGATTGGAGAGTGAGTTTTATGGGAAAAATCCTAACCGTTTGTAATCAGAAGGGCGGTACATCGAAAAGTACGTCCGTAGTAAATCTCGGTGCAGCATTGCAGCTTATGGGTAAAAAAGTTCTTATTGTGGATATGGACCCCCAGGGCGATGCTTCTACATATCTCGGATTCGATGATGAAAATGCCGATACTATCAGTCAGATGATAGAGCGTTTCATCAGGGGAGAACAAATTGACCTTCACGATATTATTCAGGTAAGTGAGAAGAATGGCGGTGTTGAATATATCCCCGCCGACCTGTCACTTGCAGGAGCAGAGATGTATCTTGTATCGGTTATGTCAAGGGAAACAGTGCTAAGAAGGCTGCTTTCGACTATTCGTGACGAATACGACTATATCCTTATCGACTGTCAGCCTTCCCTCGGTGTGCTTGTGCTGAACGCACTTGTGGCGGCAGACGGGGCAATTATCCCGGCACAGACACAGGAGTTTTCACGCAAGGCACTGAAAGCAATTACTGATATAATCGGACAGGTTCAGGCAACGATAAATCCGAATCTGAAACTGCTTGGAATACTGCCCACAATGGTGGATAATACTGCAATGTCAAAGGACACCCGAAAGGTGTTTGAGGATAATTACGGAGAGCTTGTGTTCCCGATGAACATATCCCGCTCGGTAACGGCGGCGTATTCAAGCAAAGAGAAAAAAGCACTGTGCTTCAAGGCAAATTCAAAGCTGGGCGAGGAATACAGACAGTTTGCAGATGAAGTGGTAAGGAGGATAACGGCATGAGCAAGTTTGACCTTAATTCGTTTATAGGCACTCCCGATGTTATGAAAAATGCTGTGCAGAACATTGACATCAATAAGCTGGTGCCGTATAAAAATCATTGCTTCAAGCTCTATGAGGGTGAAAGGCTTGATGATATGGTGAGAAGCGTACAGCAATATGGGATAATGGTGCCCATTATTGTGCGTACCATACCTGACAGTGATAATTATGAGATTCTCTCAGGGCATAACAGGGTAAATGCTGCAAGGATAATAGGAAAGAAGAATGTTCCCGCTATTATAAAGGAGAATCTGCCCGATGAATTCGCCACTGTATACCTCATCGAGACAAACCTGATCCAGCGAGGTTTTCGTGAACTCAGGATCTCCGAGCAGGCATTTGCTATTTCGATAAGATATAAAAGGCTTTTTGATGGTAAGAAAATCCGTCAAATCAACGATGAGCTTATGCAGCTTGAAGGGAAAAAAGTTCAGTCCCCAGTGGGGACTGAAAATGAAAAGACCGACAAAATGAGCATTACAGCTGATGAATATGGTCTTGGACGAAACACAATAGCCCGGCTGCTCCGAATCAATGAGCTTTCCGATGACCTTAAAGTTATGGTCGATGAAGGAAACATAAAAATACGTCCTGCGGTGGAGCTTTCATATATTCCGAAGGAAATGCAGGAAATGCTTGTGAAGGCAATGTCGGAACAGGAAGTATCGGTAATTGATATGAAAATGGCAAAACAGCTGCGAGAGATCGCAAGCTCCTATGCAAGTCCGTCGGAAGAAATAATAACCGAGGTTTTATGCGGAACATACGGCGAAGATGAAAAGCCAAAGGAAAAGGGCGAAAAGGTCACTATTCCAAAGGCAACCTATTCAAGGTATCTTGGCGGTTATTCAAAGAAAGAAGCCAATCTTATTATAGAAAAGGCTCTTGCATACTATTTTGAAAATAACGAGGAGGAAACAGCGTAATGGAAAAGAAAATGATGATAACAGGTGAGGTTATTAAGAAACCCGAGCATATTGAGCTTGGAAAGTACAATGTGACTGTCAGAACAAAGGGCGGCAAGGAGCTTACCGTTCAGATCGACAGCGAGGGCATTGATGAAAGGCTTGAGGTCGGCATGACGGCAGCTTTTACAGCAACAATGGTTGATGATGTTATTGTTGCGGATAAGGTGAGCTATTCACGCAAGGGCTGATAACCGAAAAATCTTGCAGGAGAGCGGTAGTGTATGCTGCCGCTTTTTTGCAGGTGATAGGTAGAAAAATATTGAAATACAGTGATTTTTCTGATACAATAGAAATATACCATTTCAACATAACAGGAGATAAAAATGGCTAAGAAAAAGAATAAGCAAAGGAATAACCCGCCGAATGCTCATCGCAGTAATGACGAAATGAGAATTTCCGTATCAATGCGAAAAAAATACGGGGATATGGCGGAAACGGATAAATACAACAGAGGTTCTACGGAGTACCGGTCACTCCTCAAAAAAATGACAGAGGAAGTATATAACAATAACATACATTCTCTGAAAAATTACGGCGGAAAGAATCTTGTGGAGAGATTAATGCTTGATGGTCCGTACAGAAAACGGCGCCTTTCTGCGATCCTTGAATATGTGTATGCCGCTGCACCAGGATTTGCCGAGAAATATCCGATGATCGGTGTGGAAGATGAAATTGTAGATTTCATATCCGAGCTATACAATATGCTGCCAATGGAGTATGAGCATAATCATCATATTATCTTAGCTATGGCTATTTTCATACTTGATTCTATTACCGAAGCGAGCAATATAGATGAAGCGTCTTTCTTCATACCATATGAAAAGGATATTATAAGCGAGGTATCGCTGCCCGAGGACTTTTCGGATTCTGTGTATGATGATGATCTGATAAGAGGTATGGCATATCTTATCATTCACAGAAATGATGATACTTCGGAAGACTGCTTTATCAATAATTTTACCGCAAAGATTACGTCTGAAAACGGATATATACATAATTACAGACCAAGCAGATTATTTACTGTCGATGAGCCTTACAGCGGAGATGAGCTTTATGATGAAGCTCAGAAAATGAGTTATCCCGAAAGATACAAGAGAGTGCTTTCATATATCCGTCCCGAAATTATTGAAAGAGCTGTAGCCCGATACAAGAACAGGATAAATGAGATAGTGGATATTTTTCTGTCGGGGATCGAGCCTGTTGTTAAGCAGAAGCAAGAGCAGATAAACAGAGCGTTAGGCATATGCAATGAAGTCGAACGTTATGAAAATATGCTGTTTGATGCGAGAAAACGTGCAGATGAATGTAAGGGCAGAAAACAAAAGCCTTCTATTATGAGCATAGGAAGCTTCAATATTGATGAGGACAGCGAATATGACAAGGTAATGGAAGAAGCGGCTGCTATAATTGAAAAGCTGAAGAAAAAGGCTGAGATTATTGATGATGTTACGGACGAGCTTGAAAGCCTTGACCAATGTATCTTTGAACATCAGTTTGATATTAGGAATTATTTATGCAGCAGAGATGATATCGGCACCGAGATACAGAATAAGGAGTTTGTTTCTGCTCTTGAAAGGCTTAGAGCGTTAAATCCATTTGAAGTGTGCTTTGCATATTTGTATCTTCTTGATACGGGAGATAGTGCTGCATGGATAATGTATATGACGGAAATAATGCTTGGAGCTGCCTGCAGCAATCTTCCCTGGGCAAAGGAATTCAATGACAGTCTGATAGATTTCATTGAGGAGCGTGACCAAAAAGAGATAGCCGAAAATGATGAAGAAGGTGAGCCTTTCGTTCCCGTTCCCGAGAGATATGTTGAGGACAGATCGGAATACTGGGAACGATTATTCACACAGGAATATACCGACTATCATGTGTGGTCGTATGAGGGAGCAAAGCGTATAAAGAAAAGTGACCTTTTTCATCTCAATTTTTCACAGGTGGTATATAACGCATCGGGAATTTGTATCCCGAGAAAAAAGTTCTTTGAAGTTGACTGCTATGACGATAACGGACTGAAAAAGGCTGGATTTTCTGCAAAGGAAATTCCGCTGCTAAGAGATTATCTTTCTCTCGGAGCTTATGCTTCAATAAGGTACGGATTTGATTCTGTATATAAGGTCAAAATGAAGAGGACGCTTACAGGAACCGAAAAGCCAAAGGATGATACGGAGAATTTGAAAGCGAAGATAACATCTATAAATGAGGAAAATGCTTCGCTTAAAAATCAGCTGTATAAGGCAGAAAAGGCACTGAAGGATTACAAGGAAAAGGTATCTGCGGAATTATCCGAGCAGGAAGCGGACAGGCAGGAGCTTATTGAGCTGAGAGAACTTGTGTATAAGCTGCAAAACAGCAGCGGTGCTGAACCTGAGATAGAAAATGCCGATAAAATTCAGCTTCCATATACCACGAAGCAGAGAGTTGTAATTTTTGGCGGTCATGCAACATGGCTCAAGGCAATAAAGCCGATGCTGCCCAATGTAAAATTTATTGACCCATATACGAAGCCCGATGCAAACCTTATAAGGCACGCTGATGTTGTATGGATGCAGACTAACGCTATGCCCCATTCCTTCTATGGAAAGATCATGGAAATAGTTCGTCAGAGGAAAATACCCGTAAAGTATTTTGCTTATGCAAGTGCCGATAAATGTGCAAAGCAGCTTGCAGAAGATGATTTGAAAATAGGGGAATAACAAGTATGAAAGACCATAAAAAAGTTGGAGGAAAATTGTTACAGACCAATAAGCGTTTTTGGAGTTGTACTTTTTATAAACACCAAATCCTACTCAATCAAAGCAAACCGCAATAAATCGTAACTTTTCGACTACCCCTTGAAGTAAATCGAAGTGAATTGAAGTGAAATAAAGTAGAAAACTCACACAAAATTCACACAAGCATTTTCTCACTACTTACGGGTTATGCAACCGCTTATCGTGAGATGGCTTTTTCTTACTGAATACTCCTGCACAATATAGCCACATCAAAGTAATCGGGTAACGGCGTAAACTTGTTGTTTACTTCTTTCTGCGTATAGGCAGAACGGACTGTATCACCTGTGCTGTTGCTGCGTCCGCTGAAGCAATAGCGTGAGCGTAGATCTTGCTGGTTGTTGCCGATGTACTATGTCCTAACCTTTTAGCTGTTGTGGTTATCGGAACACCATTTGAAATCATAATTGAGGCGTTTGTGTGACGCAAGCCGTGAATTGAAATGTACGGCAAATTGTTCTCAACGACAAACTTGTGGAACCAAGCCGATACGGTTCCCGGATTTATAGGCTTTCCATTCCATGCTGTAAAAACCTTACCACTTTCAACCCACTGTTCTCCAAGCTCGGCAGCTCTGCTCATTTGCCACTTTCTGAAATCTGACAGAATATCAATGATCTCCTGTCCAACCTTTATTACTCTCGTTGAAGAAAATGTCTTTGTATCATTTTCAAATACTCCCTTATCTGGAAGATACAACAGAGAACGACAGATGTTAATAGTGCAATCATCGAAATCAATATCATCCCAATTAAGACCACACACCTCTCCCCTTCTCATTCCTGTATGAAGGATTAACGGAATCATCACATCAAACGGGTGGTCTGCATTTTCAGAAATCAACTCTAAAAGTCTTTCAGCCTGTAAATCATCAAGATAACGAGCTTCCTTGCGTTCAACTCTCGGAGCCTGGGTACGCTTACAAGGATTTGAAGCAATGACCTCATCATATACCGCTGACTGCATAATAGTTGAAATGAGTCTATGATGATGAAGCACGGTTCTATCTGAAAGGGTTTCTTCCGTCATTTCAAAAATCGTATTAGGCTTAACATCAAAATAATCAGCTACCTTAACAGCAGTATCAAAACCGATCCTTTTACCTGCCCTAATAACATCAATCGTCGTCAATGAAATTCCGATATGCTTTGCAAGTTCAGGACGTGTTTCTGTTTTCATCAGTCTTTTTGCTTCATCATTCGGAGTACATTTCACATCCTCACGTTTGGTTTCACGAAGATTATCGTAAAATGTGTATAGATGAAACGGCTGTATCTGACCTATCTTGAAGTGACCAAGTGCCGGAATGATTCGACCAAGCATTCCTTTATAACGTAAAAACGTCGTAGGCTTGATGTTATTCTCAACACGAGGAAGCCAAATATCATTTATGTACTTGCCAAATGTCATATTGGTATCAAGAACGATACCCTTCTGACATCTCTCTTCATACATTAAGACCTGTTTTTCCAGTTCTCTTTCAATCTGCTTCGGTGACATATCATCATCTGGTTTCCAAGTAAAATTCTTGATGATACGCTTACCATTTGCATCTGTTCCGCAATAACAGCGGATACTGTAGCTATCGCCACGTTTTGTAATCTGCGCCATTTTACCACTTTCCTTTCAAAATACTTGACATTCCGAAAGAAAAATGCTACAATTAACTTGTTCAGAGTATTATGATATTATCCTTATGGATATAATGATGCCGGGTATGAACGGCTGGGATGCAGCACGAATGATACGCTCCATGAAGCGTTCCGATTCTGCCGGAATACCTATTATTGCCATTAGTGCCAATTCCTTTGCCGATGATATTATTAACAGCCGTATCTCCGGAATGAATGAGCATCTTTCAAAACCGCTTGATGATAAAATACTCCTCAATACGATAAAAAAATGTATTGCGGAAAGAGATTCGGCTTTATGATAATGACCTCTGCTCAATTTTCTCCAACAAAATATGCGCCCTATTTTAATGGCTGAAAACGAAAGGACGGCACATTCCGTATGGAGTGCCGTCCTTTGTCGATAACAAACTTATGGTTCAATATTCAAATACTCGGCAATGATGTCCATAATCTGTTCAAGCTTTTTTCACCGATACCCTTTATAGCTCCGATCTGAGAACGCAGCTTATCCATATCTATGTCAACAGCTTCGATTCCTTTCATAGCATCTTCTTTGCCCATTTCATAGATATTGTTTAGTGTACGGCTGAGTTCATTCTTGTCCATTGACTTTATCTGACGTTATAAATTGCGGTTGAGCAGTTCCTTTTCCATTGCTATCCCCTGTTCCGTGAAATGTAATATACAAGGCGTATAAGTAAGGCTTTGAATTACATAAAAAATGAACGCACAGCAGTTTTTGCTGTGCGTTTTTATGTTCAATCAACAATTCTTCCATCTGTGGAAATTGTCACAACACGCCAGGGAATGAATTTTCCGCTTGTCTGCAGGGCACGCTTCACGGCGTTTTCAATACCTCCGCAGCAGGGGACCTCCATACGGGCAATGGTTACGCTTTTTATGTTGTTGCCTGCGATAATTTGGGTGAGCTTTTCGGCGTAATCCCCCTAGTCAAGCTTTGGACAGCCGATAAGGGTAACGTGATTTCTGATGAACTCGTTATGGAAATTGCCGTAGGCAAAAGCTGTACAATCTGCGGCAACAAGCAGGTTCGCGTTGTCAAAATAAGGGGCGTTTATCGGAACAAGCTTTATCTGGACAGGCCATTGGGAAAGCTGGCTTGTGACAGGGGCGGAATATGCAGGTCCTTCGTCATGTCTGATTGTCTTTGCATTTGTACCGGGACAGCCGCAGGGGAGGACGCCCTCTGTTTTCTGCTGCTTTGCTTTAAGCACGGCTGCTTCGTCATAGGCGGGTGCTTCACGCTCCTCAAAGGTGATTGCATTTGTCGGGCAGGCAGGGAGACAATCCCCGAGACCGTCACAGTAATCCTCACGGGTAAGCTTTGCTTTTCCGTCAATCATTTCGATTGCCCCCTCGTGGCAGGCGTCGGCACAAAGTCCGCAGCCGATACATTTTTCCTCGTCTATTTTTATGATTTTTCTTAACATACAGACACATCCTTTTCATTGTAACCTGAAAGCGAGCTGCTTTCTGCAAGGCTTTTGAAGGGTATGGATATATTTTTCAGGCTGTACAGTTGAAAAAAGGAAGCCGATAAACTCAGATGCTGTAAAAACCTGCGGAGCAGGGCGGAACAGAATTACCGACAACTTTACCGCCGATTGTGAAAAGAGCTTCCTTCGGTTCAATTCCGCAGTCAAGCTTCTGTTCGGAGGAGGATGGGTTGATTACAACAAGAATTGTTTCGCTGCCGTTGGTTCTTGTATAGGCAAGGGGGTAGCCCTCAGAGGTGAGGAATTCGATTTCTCCGTCGCTGTGGAATGCAGGATGATCCATTCTGAAGGTGATAAGACGCTTTACCTCGTTAAGGAGGGAATCGGGGTTGGCGAGCTGTTCAGCTGCTGTGGGGCGGTCAGAGCTGCTGTCGATGGGGATATAGAGCTTTTCGGGAGCAGCTGCGGAGAAGCCTGCATTCGGGGAATTGTCCCACTGCATAGGAGAACGGGAGCCTGTACGGCCGTAGCCGCCTTCAACAGAGGTGAGGTTTTCCACATACCTCATTCCTATTTCGTCACCATAGTAGATGAACGGTGCTCCGGGGACGGAGAGGAGGAAGGCGAAGGCAATTCTCATTTCGTCAGGGGTAAGATGGCGGGCAAGTCTGTCCATATCGTGGTTGCCCGAGGGAATACAGATTAATCCGCCGCAGGATTTTTCGTAATTCTTTTTGTAGGTTCCGAGAAATTCTGAGATATCGCCCTTGCCGCGGGATGAGAACCAGGGCTCACTGCAGCGGAAAAGGTCGTTGTAGTGTGAGGGACCGAAGTGGAGCAGGAAATCCATATGGAAGCCGCCTGCAAGGGATTTGTCAGGCTCGCCCCATTCGGAGATGATTGCTGCATCGGGGAATTCGGCATCGAGGAATGTACGGATATTCTGCCAGAGGGAGATTGTTCCCTTGCTGTCCTCGTCGTGCTTCACAAGAGAGCCTGCCATATCGACTCTGAATCCGTCACAGCCTGCACCAAGCCAGAACCGCATTATATCCTTCAATGCTTCTCTTGTTGCAACAGGGCCGGGGGCATCCATAGGCTGCTGCCATTTTTTATCCGGGTCGGGTTTGTAGAAACCATAGTTCAGGGCAGGCTGGTGGGAGAAGAAATTCACGGCACAGGAGCCATCCCTGTCGGAAATTCCTCTTATACAACCCATTCCCTGAGGTTCTTCCCAGATGCTGTCCGTCCAGACGTAGCGGTGGGTAAACTCGTTTTCTTCTGCCTTCATTGATTCCCTGAACCATTTATGGGTAACGGCGGTATGACCGGGCACAAGGTCGAGGATGACGTGCATATTACGCTTATGAGCCTCATCAAAAAGACGGACAAGATCCTGATTTGTTCCGTATCTCGGGGCAACGGTGAAATAGTCCTCCACATCATAGCCTGCGTCACCGAAGGGGGACTGGAAGCAGGGGTTGAGCCAGATTGCATTGCAGCCGAGGCTGCTGATATAACCGAGCTTTTCGGTAATACCGTTTATGTCGCCGATTCCGTCGGAATTTGTATCATTGAAGGATTGGGGATAAATTTCATAAAATACGGCTGTGTTGAGCCATTCGGGTCTGTTGTTCATAGAAATTCTCCTTTGTATATGTATTGGAACAGTTGAAATATCGGTTCCTATATGATATAATAATACAAAAACACGGCGATTTCTACCGAATTAATACGGAATTATGATACTATAATACTTTGTGGAGGAAAAATGGCTTTAGAAGAAAAAAGACGGCACAGTTCAGAGCTTGTCCCGTTCAGCTATTACAAATGTATGATTCCCGACTATTTTGATTGTGTGCCGCTTCATTGGCACGGTGAATTTGAGATAAACTTTGTTCTGAGCGGGAGTGCGGAGTTCATATGCGGTGAGGAGCGGTTTGTTTCGGCAGAGGGGGATGTGATAATTATTCCGCCGAATATGCTTCACGCGATTTATTGCTATGGCAATTCTGAGCAGAGATATGATACGGTTGTATTCAGTGCGGATATGCTGGGAGCGGCGGAAAACAACAGATGTACGGCGGAAATCATACGTCCCCTTGTTCACGGAAGCAGCGGGGTAAACACGCATATTACAAAAAATCATCCTTACTATGATGAAATAAGGGTGACGGTGGAAAATATTTTCTCCTGTGCAAAGGGCAACACGGCACGGCTTGATATGCTGATGAAAAGCGAAATGCTGAGGTTGTTCTGGCTGTTGGACAGCGGCGGAGATATTTTTGCGAGGTCGGACGGGGAGCTTGATTTCGGAGGGGTTATCCGACCTGCGGTTGAATATATAAATGAGAATTACTGCGAAAATATTACTGTTCAGCAGCTGGCGGATATTGTTCATCTGAGCAAGAGCTATTTTATGGAGTGTTTCAGGAAGGTTGCAGGAGTCGGAGCAATAAAATACATCACCCAGCTAAGAATCAAGAAGGCGTGCAGATTGCTTTCGGACAGCAGTATGACCGCAGCAGAAATCGCGTTTGAGTGCGGTTTCAGGAACATTTCCAATTTCAACAGACAGTTCAGGAATGCGGTGGGCTGCACACCTGTCGAATACAGGAAAAAGCTTCAGGGAAAATAGATGAAAAACGACCCGGAAAATGAAACCTTCCGGGTCGTTCTGTATGTGATTTTACTTTTCAAAAGCCTTCTTTATCTTGTCGCCAAGGTCTGTCATGCCCGAAGCTTTTATGATTTATCTAAAGGTTAAAGAGCTTTATTCGGAAACAAGC
>ENA-OYXX01000561-OYXX01000561.1-human-gut-metagenome-genome-assembly--contig:-NODE-561-length-16922-cov-7.517223_pt1 | contig 16922 bp, 9 predicted proteins | sample MGYA00243976_ERZ653434 | MGnify/ENA primary metagenome ERZ653434 (study PRJEB26926, sample SAMN06165112) | human gut metagenome | biome: ENVO:00009003; feature: ENVO:2100002; material: ENVO:00002003...
GTTTATTGCATGGGCAGTGCTGATAATCATAACGATGCTGACGGCATACATAATGATATCAAATATGCAGAACAAGCCTGCGGTGCTTTTCGGTAGGAGTATTGTCAAGGCCGTCAGCGGAAGCATGGAGCCGTCCATTCACAGCGGCGACTATATCATGATAGAAAAGACTGACAGCTCGGAGCTTAAAGCAGGGGATATAATCTGTTTTTATTCTCATGACAGCGCAATATACGGTATGCTCAACACCCACAGGATAGTGAGGATACTTGATGACGGCAGCTTTGTTACAAAGGGAGACGCCAACAGCGCTGAGGATCCTTCCACTGTGACATCTGACACTATTGTTGGAAAATACACGGGTAAGGTCAGATTTCTCAGGTGGCTCAATTCCTTTGCATCGGCAAAAAAGCTGATACTTGCAGCCGTGGTCATAGTAATGTCCGCAACTGCCGTGTATGAGGTCATTACTATTGCAAAGGTCTCAGCCGAATGCAGGGCAAACAGGAAAAATAATGATGATGCAGTGCGTGAGGCTATCGAAAAGGAAAAGCAAAAGCTTTATGAACAGGGCTACGAGCCTGAAAACACTGACGATAAAAAGGAGTGAGGACATCTGAATCAGGAAAAAATCATGAAAGCCAAAATGATAACGGCTATTCTTGTGGCTGTGGCCTCGCTTCTGGCTGTGTTTGTTTTTGCAGGGCTTTATTTTAATGAGCGCCAGAGGATTCGCACCGATTACATTGCGCAGTTTGAGGAAAACCTTTTGCAGGCAGCCAAAGAGATCGACACCTACAGCGAAAAGGGAACGGATTATGACCTGCATTACAGCATGGCGGTATCCGACCTCGGAGCAGCAAGGGCAATGATATTCTGTGTTAGCGATTACACCGAAAAGCAGAAAATTATAAACGAGATACACTACTGTTTCATAAAGTACCCCGAACAGATGAGAGATAAGCTTCCCGAAGCTTCACAGGCGTTTCACGATGTTGCCGATCACCTTGACAAGGGTTATGACGAATTAAGGGCGATAATCGAGTCTGTGGACAAGCTCGGAAATTAAAATACAGAGGAGAGCGCATTATGTTTGAACAGAAAAAGTACAAGCAGGAAATAAAAAGATGCAGAGCGACCATAGAAGAGATCGAGAGAAAGCGTTCACGTTCCCAGTCAGCTCTTGTTCAGGCTATTCTTTTGCAGGAGGAACCTAACGAAGCGGACGTTGAATGGTTCAACAAATACACGGGCGAAATATCCGCCTGCCGTAATCATATGGCTGAAATGCAGAAAAAGCTTGATGCCTATATGGCTGAAAAGCAGGATAAGAAAAAGAAGAAAAAATAATCAGTACGAAAATATGCAGGAAAGGAGCAATCTGCTGTGGCAAAGGACGGCAAGAATATATCGGGCAGTGCAAAGCCTATAATATTTATGCTTTGTGCGGCAGGCGCACTTATCATGCTTCTGGCTGCTTTCTATTCTTTCGGCTGGTTCACCAACAACAAGGAGACCTCCGGGGATATGGCGGCGCTGAAGGCCACAGATGCGGATTTTGAGCTTGCAGCTGTGGGGGAAAGCGGCATATATGATGATTACCTTACCGCAGCTGACGGTATAAGCCGTAGCAATATCAGCACAGGCAGTCTGTTCGGCAGGATATCTCCCGTTTCCACAGGCAGCGGCAGAGCTTCTGTAAAATGGGTCATGAGCGACGACAGCAATTTCGGCAACTCATCTAAATCCGGAACAGGCATACAGCCGGGAAGCTCGGGAATGCTCACATTTTATGTTATTCCCAACCGTGACCTTGAGCAGCTTGACCTTACTTTTTCACTTGATACCGTTCTTTACACGTCGGCTGCACAGCCCAATAAGGACAATACCGACTGCATAATAGATGCAGGGGAGCCTGAGGCTGAGCTTGTGAAGGGTCATATCCTTTTTTTCAGGAGTTATGATGAAAAAACAGGGCTTTATTCTGATATGATAACAGATACGTTTGATTTTTCCCGGCAGAATGTAAAAACGGATACGGCATACAGGCAGGATATCTACTGGGTGTGGCCATACATGGCAGCTCAGCTTATACTTCCGCAGGATGACATCGGCTTTGTCGGAAACGATCACAGCAAGCTTATCTCAGATGAGGACACGGCAGCATTAAAAAAAGACATGGCAAAGAACCCCGGCAGATATTTTGCCGATTCCGATGGGGATATTTCCATATCCGAGGACGAGCTTAACAGCATTACGGGTGTCAACAGCGATCACTACATCACGGTCAATGCCTATTGGAACGAAGCAGACCAGAAGATAGGCAAAAAAGTAGGATATATCGAGCTGCAGGTATCAAATACCGAGCAGTGATTGTGGAGAGGTTCAGATGAAAGGCAAAGGAAAACGGCTGCTTATTGCATTTGCAATGACAGCGCTGATATTCGCAGGTTCGGCAACGGCATACGCATGGTTCACATACCAGCGCAGGCTGACTACCATAACAAAGATAAATGCCCCCACTGCTCTTATTATCGGAGCGGGTCAGAAAGAAAGCTCGCAGAACATTGATATCGGAGAAATAAATTTTGAGGACGAGGCAGGAAAAAAGGACTTTGTGTTCAGCGTTTATTCAGATGAATCTGTGTCAAATTACAAGCTGCAGATAGCGCATACCACAAATATCGACTTTACCTATACTGTTTTCCCGGCGCAGGAGCAGCAGGGGAGCGGAGACGTCGAATATGTTGATGAGGACGGCACTGCACATTATTATAGCAAAAGCGGCAGTGCTGCTTCGGGCAAGTATCTCAATCTTGGCAGCGACGGAAAAAAAGCTGACGACAGTCTCCACAAGGAGTCATACGACAGCTATAAAAATGTGCAGGAGAATGCAGAGCCTCTTTACTGGCAGAGCGATGAGATACAGCCTGAAAACAACAGCGGTCAGGGATTTGTAGATTATTATATCCTCGAGATAAGCTGGAATGATGATGTGCGAAATGACAAAGAGACTGATATGGTGTATCTGACAGCGGGTATTGTATAAGAACCCGTCTTCACAAGCATATGCGCACGTCTTTTCGGCAAATTTTGCCGCAGACTGCCTACTCTGCAACAAAATTATGCTCGAAAATCCGCACACATTTCTTATGAAGACAGGTTCTAAAAATCCGAGTAATACCGGTGATATAAATATGAAAACTAGAGCGTATCTGAAAACTCAAAAGAGTTGTATTATTTAGACAAAAGCCAAATGGAAGCGACGTGTACGAAAGCAAGAAACGATGAAGCAAGCTTATCATAACGAGTAGCAACTCTGCGAAAAGCTTTGATTTTATTGAAAAAGCACTCGACCAGATGACGTTCCTTATACAGCCAATAATCACAATACCACGGGTCAGAAATGTTTTCCCTTGGCGGAATGGTGTATTTTGCATTTTGCTCGGTAATGTAAGTTCTGATTTTTTCAGTACCATAGGCTTTATCACCAAGAATATTACTGCCTGATATATTAATTCCCGATAAAACATCTACTGCCGCCTTGGAATCGTGAACCTGACCACCTGTAAGCATAAAGCAAACAGGATTGCCCAATCCATCTACAACAGCGTGGATCTTGGTTGTTTTACCTCCTCGGCTTACACCGATAAACTGGTTGTTTTCAGCGTTTACTGCCCCTTTTTTGCACCCGCACTTTGTGGGTGTGCTTTAATTGAGGTGCTGTCTATGCTGAGATTTTCAAAATCTGCATCTTCGTTCAGAGTCTCAAAAATATGAAGAAGTGTACCGTCATCTCTCCATTTGCAAAAACGACTGTATACTGTTTTGTATGAACCATAGCGTTCAGGAATATCTGCCCACGCAGCTCCGCTGCGTGCAAGCCATAGAATTGCATTCATCATTATTCTGTTATCCTTGGGTGGTCTTCCCGTTTTCGCTTTGGGGAACATTTCCTTGATCTGTTCCCACTGTTCATCACTTAATTCATATCGTTTTGCGCCCATTTGCACTTCTCCTTTGGCTTTTTCTTTTATTATACCATTTGAGTGCTTTTTGTGCAACTTTTTGTTTTCAGATACGCTCTAATGTAAAAAATAAAAAGCGTATTGGCATAGCAGTCCTGATCTCTGTCATAATTCTGACAGTTATCAGCGCTGCGGTAAGTGCGGTTTATATAAATCAGAATATAGTCAAAAAAGTTGTTTCCACCAAGGGCGCAGGCGGAACCCCGTTTTCTTCAAATTACCTTCTTCTTGTTCCCAAGGAAACTTCTGTGTTCGCCATGAAGACCATCTACTGCTCCGAGGGAGCGGACACGGCACAGTTTGTTATAAATGTGTGCAACTATGTGCAGAATGATCCCTCAAATGTAAATGAAAATGACATCAGCTACACTCTGACCCTTACTTTGATGGATCTTGACGGTTCGGTATATTCAAAGGATACAGGGGGACTGTCCGTTACCGACAATGACGGCACCGCCCACAGCTTCTCGTCAGGAGTATGTACGATATCGGGTCAGCTTCTTGAAAAAAATCAGAGGAGCGTAAATACCTATACGATAATCGTTCCAAAGCAGATGGTTGGAGTTGTTCAAATGAGCGCTGTGGCGGAGCCTTCCGACAGCAGCTCATACAGTGCCGCAAACGGCAATAAGCTGGGAAGAACATTTACTTTTGCGGAATACAATGCCTCTGCCACCACATGGACAGGCAGCTTTTCCGAGACAGATGCCGATGGTTATGATGCTTTCAACTACATCATACGTGGACAGGGCAAGGGTACTGTTATACTGACATGGGACGCTTCTCAGCTTGAAATAAACAAGATTTTCCTTGACAGCAACGGTTTGCAGAGAAATGTCACATCAAGCGGAAATATGAAGTCACTCAGCTTTGACGTGGATTCTACTGACGGCCGGAACCGTTATGACATACAGTTCTACAAGACCGAGAACGGCGTTTATACCGATATGGAGACGATAAACGGATACGTGACCGTTAATTTCAGCGAAGCCGATTCGCAGTAAAGTTTTTTATCGTTTGATAGGAGCAATCTTATGAAATACAGATCAAAAAGCAGATTTACAGCCTTGTTAACTGCGATAGCGATGATCGCAAGCAATTTCACAGCAAGCAGTCCTGTTTCAAGGTACGTATTAAATGAAATAAATGTAAGTGCTGCCGATGGAGCAGAGGGGGAGACTACAACTGCCCCTCAGGAGACGACTGTTACCACGGTGACGGGTGAAGCTGACGTTCCCGATGATACGGAGCAGACGGACAGTTCATCTGAAACTGCTGTGACCGAGGTATCGCAGGACGACAGCACTAACACAGCAGACGATACGGACGGAACTTCTGTGCCCTCTGATGACACGACTGTGCCTGACGGCACAGAAGACGATGCAGCCGAAGATGACGGTGACAATACCGATGATACACCTGTTTCCGACAATGTTATCACCATAAACACCTCCGAGCAGTTTGTGGAGTATTCAAAAAATTATGAGGCAGACCCTGCAAAATATCAGAATATTGATGTTTCCATTGCTATTACATCGGGTAATCTTGATAATCTGGTTGGTTTTGTAAGCATCGGAACTGCCCAGTATCCTTTTGCGGCAAGTATTAAGGTAACAAGCGATTCCGAATTCAAGCTGACCCTTGACCAGCCGCTTTTTGCTTATATATATGACTCTGCAAATATAAATACCGATGTTATAATTTCAAGGTCACTTCCTGTAAGCGGAGATGTATCCGATTCAGCGCTGTTTGCGGAGCACGTTATACATGATACTGAAAAAAACACCACTGCACAGTGGAGTGTAAGCTTGATGAACGCAGAGGCAGCCTTCTCCTCAGTGATAGGAACACTGGGAGAGAATGTAAATGCTAAGCTTACCATAACCAACAATGCAGATTCCGTTTCCGTATCGGGCAGCGGCAGCGCAGGTCTTGCCTGCGGCAGAATGGAGAAAAATTCATCGCTGACTGTGATAACTTCGGGTAGTGCTTCTTACAATGTTTCTTCCTCAAGCGGAAACGCAGGCGGAATGATCGGTACCATGGCAGATGGCAGTGCATTTACCCTGAACAATGAATTTGCCTTAACGGGAGAAGTAACTGCAGCAGGATATGCAGGCGGTCTGGTGGGCTATGCGGAAAATGCGTCTGTTTCTTTTGAGGGTACCGCCATGGTATCGGGAACGGTCAGCGGAGCTTTGGCTACAGGCGGCGTTTTCGGATATTATAAAAGTTCGGAAGCTGAAAACAGCTTTGATATCTCAAGATATGCTGTCAGCTGCACCCTTAACAGAGAAAACTCCGGCGGACTTTTCGGAAAGCTTGAAAACAGCGGAAATATGACTATAAACAAAAGTGACACCGAAGCCGCTGATATAAGCGTTAACAGAACATCTTCCGACAAGCAGACCTTTGGCGGACTTATAGGCACATATCTTTCGGACAATACAAGCAACTCACTTACCGTAAGCGGGATCTCTGTGTCTGCCGATAATTCGGCAGGCGGTGCGGAATATTTCGGCGGACTTATAGGCAAGGCAGATGACGATTCATATATCAGGCTGGAAAATGTAAGCGTTTCTGCATCAGGCTGCAAAAATGTAACAAGCTTTGGCGGAATTGCAGGCTATGCGGACAAGGCTTTCATTGATGCCGAAAATGTAACGGTGAATACTAACGGCGATTTTATCGGCGGCGGTATTATCGGAAATATGAACGGCGGCGTTCTGCGCCTTGGCGGCACTACTGACCTTACAGGTACAAAGGCAGCAGGCGGCGGACAGATAATAGGTACAAGGGGAGCTGCGCTTGTTTATGCTCAAAACGGCTGGCAGCTCAACAGGGGAGAGGCTGCGTCTTTTGATGATATAGGCACATGGGGCGAGGTGCTCAGACTCAGTTCTTCACTTCGTGAGGATAATATCTTTAATATCAACGAGACTGAGCATACCGTTACCGTAAAAAGAGCAGGAACCACAGTGGGCAGCCTTGCCGAATTTGCCGTTCTGGCGCTGAATATGCAGCTGAACAGCGGAACTTCTTCCGACAGCACGCTTCTTTTTGAAAGCACATCAACAACGGGCACAAGCCTTTTAAGCTCGGATATTACATTAAACTGCAATATAGACCTCTCGGGCACAGGTATAACAGGTCTTACCCGTGACGACGGTGAGAATGATGCCTATACAGGAACTTTTAACGGCAGCGGTCATACTATCACCCTTGCTGTAGGCGAAGCCTTACGGCTATCGCAGCAATACAGCTCTTGCAGCAGGTGACGCATCCGATGGAAACGGCAGAATATACCGCCATTATTACAGCGGTTTGTTTGCAAAGACAGAAAATATTACTTTCAAAAACTTAATTGTTGACGGTATTATCAATGTAAAATATACCGATAATGCAAGGTACTATATCGGCGGACTATCAGCATTGCACAGCGGAAACATTACCGTTCAGGATCTGACTGTACAGGAAAATATAAATGTGTCAGGCAATACAGGCAATTATTGTTTTGTGGGCGGTATTGCAGGACAAGCAGCAGAAAATTCATCTCCTGCCATTGTTATCAGCGGAAGCACCATATCACCCGAGATAAACTGCAGCGGCAATGCGAATTTTATCTGCGGCGGTGCGTTTGCTGAAATTGGTCAGAATGACAAGTTTTCTGTAACGGCTGATAATGTTAAGCTTGGAGCTGCTGTGACAAACAGCAGTACAGCAGGCAGTAAAAAGGTCGGGGGATTTATAGGCAATATAAGCAGCAATAATGGAGCAGTCTCTGACAGAACCATTTCCCTGACAAATATTACAATAGACAGCGAAAATGTGACCTCTGCATATGGCGGAGCTTTACTGGGCGAATCATGGAACAACTGTGAGGTGTCTGTCGGTTCTGAGACCGAAAAGGGTATCACCGTAAAAAGCGCAGAGGTCACTCAGAATGGAAACGGTGACTTTGCGGGCTTTGTAACCAATGCTACAGGCTGCTGGAAGGTATATGACGTAAATATTGAAGGAATAACTGTAAGCGGCGCTTCGGCTGCTTCCTTTGGTATGCTTGTAAATAAGGGCGTTTACAAATATGATAGTATTACAACGGCGCTTTATCTTGAGACAGAAAGCGAAAATGCCTATAAAATCGGCAGTGCCGTTATCAGTATCGGTTTAAATACCATTTATGATGAGATCATAGCTACCTGCTCGGGCAGCTTTGATGATGAAGATGCTGTTCTTTGGAATGATACGTGCGCTGTTGTTTCAATACACACAAGCGGCGGAGCTGTAACAATGGACGGTGCAGGCTGTAATACCTATCAGAATCAGACCTCTGTAAAAAAGGCAAATCCCTATTCCAGATACTATTATGATCTTGATGTTATCAGAGGTAAGAATGTTTCTGAGCGTACCGATGCCGAAAAGCTTATGCTGTGGAGCGTAAATCTGTATGCTTACAGCAATATCAAGCAGTATTTCAATGATGCTTTTAATAAGACTTCTATCCCCGCAGGCAATTATGATATGACGGGCTATTCCTACTATCCCGTAGATATGCCGTCAGGCATGAATATTGCGGACGGAGCAGTCTTCACATTCTGCAATGATAAGATAGTAAACAGTGAAAAGCCTGCCGTCGGCGAAAGGTCGCAGCATTATCTTATGCACTTCGGACTTTTCAGAAATTCTGACGGAAACATAATAGCGGGCAATATCACATTTTCGGGCACTGTCGGTGCAGATTCCGACTACAGCGGAGCTATGTTCTGCGGAACTGTTATGGGCTCGGTAAACAGCACAGCAAAAGCTGTCCTGAATGGCATTGTTCTTGACGGCATAAGAGTAAACAGCACCGAGAGCACAGCTTCATTGCTTATAAATAAAATAGACAGCTATACTGCCCTTGAACTCAGCAATGTAAGCACTACCGAGAAATACAGGACAGAAAGCATCTCTTCTGCCGCTTCAAGCCTTATCGGCGATGTGGGCAGCAGCGACGGAAACTCCAAGGATATCAAGCTCACATTCAGCGGACTTACTCTGGACGGCAGAAAAGCAGCGGTATCCGACACTGCAGTAAATGCAGCTCTCAGCAAAGCATATAATACCGATATGTCAATTTTCAGCAAGGCAATTCTGCTCAACAGCTTCAGATTTAAAGCAGGAAGCAACTGTTCGGGTACATATAATTTCAGGCGTGATGAGGACTGGGACGAAGATTCTGCCAAGCATAACGTTGCATATGGTATGGAAATATCAGTCTCCAAGGAATACAAGGATATGCAGAAAATGTATTTCAAGAGCGATTCCTACACCAATCCCACAGGCGAAGATGCTGAATATGATTTCAGAGGTTTTCTGCCCTATGTTGCGGCATCTTACAGCGAAAATAATTATCATGAGATAAAGGTCAATCAGACCGCTCTGGCAGAGCTGGACACAGGCTGCGGAACCTACAATGACCCCTACATAATAAGTCAGGGAAAGCAGCTGGAGCTTCTTGACAAGATACTCAGCAACAACCTTGGCGACAGCGAGGACGGCGCAGTTGTAAACTATCAGGAGAACAGCTATTCAGTATGGTGCAATGAGAAAAACAGCCATAAGGTTCTGTTATGGGATGCCGAAAGCAGCTGCTTTAGATCTGAGGACGGCACAACAAGTATTAAGCTTGCCGACATGCAGAAGACGCTTGCATCGGCTTACTATATGCTTGGCAATGATGTAACCATAACCTCGGCTGACTTTGTGGGAATAGGAAAAAATGTGCCGTTTAAGGGAGCGGTATTCGGCAATGGTCATGCCATAACCAATGAAACTGTCCAGCCTCTTATTTATCAGAGCACAGGTGCGGTCATAAAGGATATCACCGTTAATGTAACCGCCAATTTTAAAGGAAAGTTTTCCGCAGCTGCTGACAGCAAGTATGAAACTGACGGCAACGGCACAACTGCATTTTACGGCGGAGTTATCGGCATAGTAAACGGCGGCGACAACATTATTGATAATGTAAGCGTTGAATTTACAAATGCGGGAACTATTGACATTAAATCGGGTACTAATTACGGCAACAAGGCTGTTGGCGGATACATCGGCGTTATCAGATACGGCGGAGTTATTTTCCGCAATATGGACAATGCTTCACATTCGGGAATTACCGCCGGCATGAATAACATATTCGGCAGCAACGCTCTGCTTTACTGTAATCCCATTATCGGAAGAGTTATTGACGGCTTTGCTGTGACCGAGACTTCTGCATTCAACGGAGCAGAAGATAAGGTCACTATGAAGAACGGCACAAAGAACTATTCCATTGCGGATATCAGCACGGCTGCCGATAAAATAAGCTTTGAAAGTAATGACACAAACTCAGGCACAATACAGATCAGCGATTCCCAGCAGCTTTTTATTCTGGGCTGTATCTCTATGAGCGGTGCGGGAAGCGCAGATTCAAGCGGATATTCCAAGTTTAGCTACGGTGAGAATAAAATGGTCCGTCATGCACTGTACAGCGATATAGGTACAGATGACTCTGAGGGTAACACGTCTGATTATGCTGTTGCAAAGACTGACGCTTATGTGAAAAACACAGTTCCGTACATCATATACAAATACACAAATGCAATTAGCGGCTCATATCCTGCAAGGAACCTGACAAACCACAATTTTGCATTTGATATCGACCTTGCCAAGAACACATATGAACTTCCCGACGGCTTCCGTGGTATCGGTTCGCTCAACAGCTCCGATGCTGATATGGCAATGCACATCAACAGCCTGAACGGAAACGGTTCGACTGTTAAGCTGAATATGAGCTTTTACAGGTACGGAAAAGATTATGATCAGTATTATAACGATATTAACATCAATAATATAACTTTCGTTGATTGTAAAACCGGATTGGGCTTGTTCAACAATCTTATTCAATCAAGTGATAATGAAAACAATACAATTTCAAATCTTACCATCAGCGGTCATGTCGATTATGAGTATTATAAAGATCACAGTGGAAAGAAAAATATTATTTATGAGAATAATAGTTCTTTCAGCTGTGTAGGTGCTTTGGCGGGTGTAGGCAGTAATTTGCGACTTGATAAGATACAGCTGGAGAAGCTTAGTGTTAATTCGTGTTTTGTTTCAGGAGGAATAGTCGGCTTTGCAAAGAAACTTGTTCAAATTAAAGACTTGAAATCAGATGATCTGAACGTTAGTGCCAATTTCTTTTCAGGCGGAATAATTGGAATTGCAGGAAATTGCAATGTGAAGATCGATGGCAGTTCCGATTCAGAAGGATTGATCAGGGGTTCAATTACTTCAGGATCAATAAGTCTGGTCGGTGATACAAGCCGTGGTGAAGGCGCATCATTATATGGTGTTGGTATTGGTGCTGCCACTGTTATCGGAGCTTTCCTAAATACCAATAATACGGTGTTAACAAGTTTATCGGTGACAAACATCAACATAGAAGATCTGGACATCAGTGCACCTCTAATAGGAAGAGCAATGTTAGGCGGTATTGTTGGCTGCTGCGGAAATACTACTGCAAAAAATATTCAAAGCCGAATACAGAATGTTGATATTAAAAATGTGGATATCAATAAAGAAGTCAAGAGATTTGCTTTTAACGGAGGGATTATTGGACTGGTCAAGGAGGGTGTAAAGAAATGTGAAATAAGCAATGTGAAGATAATCGGTGATAAGAATAATAAAAATACCATAACCGGTTACAGGCACAGTGGCGGTATTATAGGGTTGATTTCAAGTGATACAATAATTGACAACTGTTTGATTGAGAATTACGAAATAGTCACAGACGAATACGGAGAAGATGTAGGAGGTATAGTTGGAAAAATAAATGATAATAAAAGTACTTTGATTGTAAAAAACAGCAAAATCTCGGATTGTGTAATAAAAATCAATGATAATAACAGTAAGAACAGTGATGGCACTTATTCAGGTGGAATTGTCGGAAAAATGGCTAAAAATTCTTGCTTATATGGCTATAACATTTCATTGGATAATGTTCAGTTTAAAAATAATGAAAATAAAAAAGCAGGAGCAGGTGAGATATGCGGCTATATGCAGAACAATACCAAGGTGAAAGTGGTTGGCATCAGCGCAAGAAAAGGTGACAGCGGAATTCCCGCTAATATAATAAGCAAAAAAGACAACATAAATACTGCTCCATCGCTCTGTATCTACGCTGACTATAACGGCAGCTGCCTTGATGAGCCGGCTGCAAATAAAGAGGCTTCAACTATCAGCAGCGACAACAACGTTGACGACATGGGAGCATATCCCTATGTAACGGTAAATCCCAAGAATGTTATTGACAAGACTGCCGACAGTCCTAAGTTCCTTACAGGCGACGGTGCTGACAAATCGGCGGTCGAGGCTATCATAGCCGATATCAGTAAGGGTATAGGTTACATAAATGCTGCCGATGAGTACAATGATGTCTTCCAAAAGTATGAGGGGAAGCTTACAACCTTCAATGAGAAAACAGGTGCGTCAGTTCCAGATGATTTTTCGGTGCTGCTCATAAATGAGTCCAACTACAGAAAAATCACCGAAATGCTCAACAGCTTTATACATATCCTTACAAATGATACATCTATCAGCAGCTATGCTCAGACAGGCAGCAGTGTTTTTAGTGTTGACATAATGCCAATGAGACTGAATGAGACAAGCGGAACTTTTGAATCAGGGGAGAACTTTACCAAGACGCTGGAATACAAAAACGGTTATTTCAGAATGACTGATATGGATTATGACAGCAATTACAAGCAGTTTACCCTGATAGACATTCAGTATCTTGACCCTGCCGATACCTCAAAGACTGCATATCATCTGTACATTCCCGTTTATGTTGAAAAAATGCTGAACTTTGATTTCAGGGCAGCCGCTCTTTCGGGAACGACTTACAATGTAAGCGCATATACCGACGGCAATCCTGTTCTTGAAAACTATGGCACTCCTATTACAGCGCACGTTACATATTCTTATAAGAGAACTGCTGAGGAATGGCAGAATGTTATCAACGGTGGAGAAGATCTGCTTACGGCATACGGAAAGTATGTACTTCTGGAAAGCAAGCAAGACCTGCCCGATGATACAAGTCTGGTGCTGGTGGACAGAAACAACGGTTCCAAGGCGTATTATTCCACAATAGGCGAGGCTTTTACCGCCTCTGACGATAAGCTGGACTTTTCTAAGTTCAGCACCTCCGACGGCAAAGTATTTGAGCCTGTGACTTTCTGCGATCTGCTGAAAAAAGCGGCAGATATCACAGTTTCGCAAGCTGACGACGGAACACTTGTAAAATGCAGCAATGATATTTCAAAGGCGACCTTTAAGATAGGAGACGATTATTACAGAAAAAAGACAGAATCCGATACAGATGCCTCATTGCTCTACAGCGTGACCCTTACTGCAAAAGAGGGCATGACCGATGCTGACGGCATTCTTGTTCTTGATGAGGATTATTACATCAGCTTTTTCACCAAGGCTGACAACAGCGAGCCAATGAGAAACATCACCATGAATTGCGGCTCAAGGCTCGGTGATACTGATATGACTCCCTCACGTCTGGATAACGAAAGTGCATCGGAGAGTATGGTGCATATGATACTCGGAAATCTGTATGACCAGACCTTTACTTTCAGGACTACCGGCAACCAGGTCATCAACGACAGTAACCGAGCGCTAAAAGCCGAGCTTACCGCTACCATCTCCTTGAAGTCGGAAAGTGCGGAAAATGTCAAGTCATACCTTAATTATGACTCGATAAAACTGTATCACGGCTTTGTTATTGAAGCCACAAGAACAGACGAAAGCGGCACGGAAAAGGGCATAAAGGGAAATCCAAGCGTTTCGGGCACATATAAGATAGGCAGCACGGAATACGCTAAGAATTTCTCCAACACGGATTCAGTGATAATGGTATCGGGAGGAACAGAGGAAGCTCCTTTGGACATCAAAGCTCGGCTGATAAGCGGCAGTGTTACCATTACCTGCGATGATATGGTGATAACTTATCCGGACGGAGAGAGCATTATTGCCCAGTTCCCGGAGCGTAAGGATCGGGACGATACCTACGGAGTTACATTGTCGGCAAGTTCAAACCTTGCTTATGTTTCCGATAACATTGAGCAGAGCAAGATGTCTGAAAGCAGGAGCGACAGCAACGGCAAATCATACTATCGTGAAAATATTGAGGCTGCCACACTGAGCTACAATCTCCCTTCAAATTCACCCAATGAGATGATAAGGCTCGGTATCAACGGCCTTGATACCAATGACAAGATCACGGCAGTGGGTTATTACAATGTTCTCAACCTGCCTGAGACTGCTATTGACAAGGCGAAAAAGGTAAGCTTTACGCTTTCGCTGTATCAAAAGACAGACAGCGGTATCTATGATGCTGTTCCGATAGCGGAATATCTTGAGAACATAACACTTTATGACAAAAACGGTACAGCAAAATCGCCCGCATCGACAGGCGATTCTTATGAGTATGTGTTTGACAAGGAGACAGAGCTGAATTATGAAGCAGGCTCGTTTGAAGTGATATCAAGCTACTCTGTAATAACAGGCGGGGCTTTTGAAAGCAAGGGAAAAACATATTCCAACTACAAGGTCCAGCTTACTGCCCAGCTGCTTGATGAGAACGGTGAGCCTATTGAAAATTCAGGCTGCAGTGACTATATAATTTATACAAATGCTAAAATCAATTCGCAGCTAATATCGGTGGGCTGATATAGCATATTGGCAAATGCACTTTTTCGCTTCGGCGGGAGAGTGCATTTTTTTGTGCCATAAAAAGAGCAGCAGTCAAATTAGGCTTGAAATTTGCATAAAAAAACGCTCCTTACTTTGCAATATACAAAATAAGAAGCGTTATATACGAAATATATATGCTGAAAGAAGTCCGTAACTCGGATTTTTTACCCTTTGCGTATATCATAGCTTTGATATATTTTTCTTGATTCAGCAAAAAATGCAATTTTGAAAAAAGCCGCCAAACGACGTATTGAAGCCGCTTAAAATCAGTCTTCTTCCTCTTCCTCAGGCATATCCCAGTTGTGATATACGTTCTGAACATCATCGTTTTCTTCGAGGTTTTCAAGGAGAAGGTTCATCTTTCTGATAGCGTCCTCATCGGTGAGAGTGGTGTAAGTAGAGGGTATCTGCATAGCCTCAGCGGAGATAACCTTGTAGCCCTTTGCTTCAAGAGCTTCTCTTACTGCGCCAACGTCGGAAGGCTCAGTCTCGATCTCGATCTCGTCGTCGTCCATGGTAAAGTCGGAAGCGCCGCAGTCGAAGATATCTTCCATTACCTTGTCCTCGTCAAGACCTGTGTTATCAACAATAACAATGCCTTTTTCGGAGAACATGAAGGATACGCAGCCTGTGGTACCCAGGTTGCCGCCGAACTTGTCGAAGTAGTGGCGGATATCGCCTGCTGTACGGTTCTTGTTGTCGGTAAGAGTCTCAACGATAACAGCAACGCCACAGGGACCATAGCCCTCGTAAACGTTAGCCTCGTAATTGGTCTTGTCGCCGTCGCCCATAGCCTTCTTGATGATTCTGTCGATGTTGTCGTTGGGCACGTTGTTGGACTTTGCCTTTGCAATAAGGTCACGGAGCTTGGAGTTGTTGTTGGGGTCTCCGCCGCCTTCCTTTACGCAAACGGCGATCTCACGGCCGATCTTTGTGAATACCTTAGCCTTAGCGCCGTCGGTAGCTTCCTTTTTCCTCTTGATATTGTTCCATTTGGAATGTCCTGACATATTAAAAAACTCCTTTAAATAAATTTAAGTGATTATGTCCGCCTGTCGGCTTTCTATGATCTGTCAATAAATAACTTATATGATCTGTCTCCGCAGCATATGGGCTTGCCGTGGGAGACGAGTATGCGGTCGGGAGCAAGATCAATGATCCTCTCTATAGCCTCCCTTGCCCGCAGCGGGCTTTCTGCAGTCATGGGGAACATGGGAAATGGGAGATTTGCCACAGCGTCGCCTGCGTACAGGTCATATCCCACCGAGCTTTTGCACAGCACTCCTATAGAACCTCTTGTGTGACCCTCCAGATTGACTATAACGCCATCTATGCCATAGGGAGAAAGGTCAGTGCCCTCTTCCACACAGATATCAGGCTCAAAGCTGTTCATGTGCATACGCATATTCATATCCTTGCGCTTTTTCAGGATATGTCCCCAAGGATTTGTTATGTAATACGGACGTGATGAGCTGTCACTCACAAGGCTCATGTCAAGGGGGCTTGCCATTATGGGAGCATTGTACAGCTTTGAAAAATATGCCGCATTCTGCACCTGAGAGGCATGACCGTGGGTGAGGATTATAAGCTTCACATTGTAGTTCATGAGCCATGTTTCAATGTGATCTCTGTACTGCTCCCTGCCCGTGTCAATAAGCACATCGCCATTTTTGCCCTTTACTATGTAGCAGCTGACGCCGCCGCATTCTATCATATTGAGGTTTTCATACATTATCATTCGGAGTCCACCTCCGTGTTTTCCCAGATATATTCAAACAGCTCTCTTATCCGCTTGTCCTCGCCCATAAGGCTCAGATATCCGAACAGCGTTTCAAGTGAAGTCGCCTTGTGATATTCCACGGGGTTTGAGCTTTTCGGAACACTGCTCATACTGCACGAAGCATTCCTGCCCCGCTTCATCACCGCCGCCTCATCTTCCGAGAGCATTGGTTCTATGAGCATTGCCGCCCTTGCCTGATAACACGCACGCACCCTTTTTACGGAAGCGGGATGAAGCTTTTTTACAGGCATATTTGCGGTCATGACAAGCTTTTCACGCACCAGCATACTGTAAACCGCATCGCCCAGAAATGCCAGCGTAAGGGGACTGTATTG
>ENA-OYXX01000564-OYXX01000564.1-human-gut-metagenome-genome-assembly--contig:-NODE-564-length-16866-cov-7.475938_pt1 | contig 16866 bp, 14 predicted proteins | sample MGYA00243976_ERZ653434 | MGnify/ENA primary metagenome ERZ653434 (study PRJEB26926, sample SAMN06165112) | human gut metagenome | biome: ENVO:00009003; feature: ENVO:2100002; material: ENVO:00002003...
GGGCTCGGAGATGTGTATAAGAGACAGGCGGACCCACAACGAAGCAGGCACCGAGCTGGATGTAAAGGGCTGCCGTAGCGGGATCAACAACAGAACCTACACCGAGGGCAAGCTCGGGGCACTCCTTTGCCGCAAACTTTACAACCTCTTCAAACACTTCGTGGGCGAAATCGCCGCGGTTGGTGAACTCGAATGCGCGCACGCCACCGTCGTAACAAGCCTTGACCACCTTCTTTGCCACCTCAGCATCCTTGTGGTAGAACACGGGCACCATACCTGTCTGGCCTATCTTTGCCAGTACGGCTATCTTATCAAACTTTGCCATTTGTCTTTTATTATATATTTAATAATGTCACTGTTAACGCTGTACACGTCCGTTGGCGTTGCCTCCGGCCAATGCCTCCACCTCGGCTACAGACACAAGGTTGTAGTCGCCGTTGATGGTGTGCTTCAGTGCCGATGCAGCCACGGCAAACTCGAGTGCCTCGCCCTGTGTCGGCTTTGTGAGCAGACCGTGAATCAAGCCGCCGGAGAAAGAGTCGCCACCACCCACGCGGTCGATGATGGGGTTGATTTCATAGCGCTTGCTCTGATAGAACTCCTTACCGTCATAGATAAGGGCCTTCCAGCCGTTGAACGTGGCCGAGAAGCTCTCGCGCAGTGTCGAAACAACATACTTGAAGCCGAACGTCTCCTTCATCTGCTTGAAGATGCCCTCATATCCGGCAGCGTCTGTCTGTCCGCCCTCAACGTCGGCATCGGGCTTGAAGCCCAGACAAAGCTCGGCATCCTCTTCATTGCCTATGCACACGTCTACATACTTCATCAGCGGACGCATGATGGAGATTGCCTTTTCTGATGTCCACAGCTTCTTGCGGAAGTTGAGGTCTACGGAAACGGTCACGCCGTGACGCTTTGCAGCCTCGCAAGCCAGACGTGTAAGCTCGGCAGCCTTGTCGGAAACGGCGGGGGTGATGCCCGACCAATGGAACCAGTCGGCGCCTTCCATTATTGCGTCGAAATCGAAATCTTCCGGTTCTGCCTCGGCAATGGCACTGTGTGCACGGTCGTAGATGACCTTCGACGGACGCATTGACGCTCCGGTCTCGGCATAATACAGACCCACACGGTCGCCGCCACGTGCGATGAACTGTGTGTTGACGCCATAACGGCGCAGTGAGTTGACAGCAATCTGTCCAATCTCATGGGCGGGCAACTTGCTCACAAAGTAAGCGTCGTGCCCGTAATTGGCACAGCTTATAGCAACGTTTGCCTCACCGCCACCGGGGATGATGCGGAAAGAGTCTGTCTGAATGAAACGGTCGTTGCCGTTAGGTGAAAGGCGGAGCATTATCTCGCCCAATGTTACAACTTTAGCCATTTTTGATTTTAATTATTTATTAATGTTTATAATAGATTCGACAGTTTGTCGATTACAAAATTAGTACATAATTCTTAAACAGCGAAACAAATCTGCCAAAATCTTCAATATTTCGTAAAATATCCGAATGTCTGTTACTGCAATTCATTTTTTATTGGTATTTTTGCAAGGAAGAATCGCAAAACGACAAGCATGGGTAGTGACAAAATAAGAATAAAGGATATTGCAGAACAGGCGGGAGTGTCTGTCGGAACGGTTGACAGAGTGCTCCACAACAGGCCCAACGTATCAAAGGCCGCACGCGAAAAAGTAGAGAAAACACTGAAGGAGATGGACTTCCATCCCAACATGTATGCAAGTGCACTGGCATACAACAAGACCTACACCTTCCACTGCATCATACCCAAACACGAATCGGAGGCTTACTGGGAAGAGATAGAGGAAGGAGCCATGAGCGCGGCAGAGCGCCGCCGCGACTTCGGCATCGGCATAAAGATAAAATACTACAAGCGTTTCAACAACGACACCTTCGTAAAGGTGACGGAAGAAAGCCTGAAAGAGAATCCCGACGGCATCATCATCGTTCCGTCGGCGCTCGACATAACACGCAAGTTCACGGACGAGCTGCACGAGCGGAACATCCCCTTCGTATTCCTCGACTCCTACATGCCCGACCTGAAGCCGCTGGCCTTCTACGGGCAGGACTCGTTCTGCAGCGGATATTTTGCGGGAAAGATGCTCATGCTCATAGCCAGCAAGGAGAAGGAAATCATGCTCATGAAGCAGATGAAAGACGGCAACGTGGCGAGCAAGCAGCAGGAAAACCGAGAGACAGGGTTCAAGCATTACATGCGCGACCACTTCCCCGATGTCACCATAACGGAGGTCAACCTTCCGCTTGACGAGGAAAGGGAGAAGTACGACGACATACTCGAGGAGTTCTTCACCGCCCACCACAACGTGCACCACTGCATCACATTCAACTCGAAAGCCCATCTCGTGGGCGAGTTCCTGCTGCGCAGCAACAGACGCAACATACAGATAATGGGCTACGACATGGTGAACAAGAACGCCGAATGTCTGCGGCAGGGCTCCATATCGTTCCTCATAGCGCAGCATGCCTACATGCAGGGCTTCGCGTGCATAGAGTCTCTCTTCGAGGCCATCGTGCTGAAGAAGGAGGTGATGCCGGTGAACTATATGCCAATAGAGATACTGACCAAGGAGAATGTCGACTTCTACAGGCGCACACAACTGTAACCCGCAGACATCACATAATGGAGAACAAAACAATAGTATTAACAAAATAACTACTTAAATGGAACAGACTATCATCAAAATCAATCCGGCCGACACCGTCATCGTATGCCTGCAGGCAAAAAGCAAGGGCGACGTTGTGGAAGTGGACGGCAAGAGTATCACCGTCAATCAGGACACGCCCGCAGGGCACAAGATTCTGATTGCAGACACACCCGAGGGCAAAGACATCATCAAATACGGCTACCCCATAGGTCATGCAAAGACAGATCTCAAAGCCGGCGACTGGGTGAACGAGAACAATCTCAAGACAAATCTGTCCGGTACACTGGAATACACATATTCTCCTGTACGTGAGACACTTGACATAAAAGACGAAAAGCGCACCTTTAAGGGCTATGTACGCAAGAACGGCGACGTGGGAACACGCAACGAAATATGGATTGTGCCCACCGTGGGCTGCGTGAACGGCATTGCGGAGAGGCTTGCCGGGCAACTGCGCAGCGAGACGGGAGAAGAGGGTATAGACGCCGTTTACGCCTGGCACCACAACTACGGATGCTCACAGTTGAGCGGCGACCACGAGAACACGCGCAAGATACTCCGCGACATCACGCTCCATCCCAATGCCGGAGGCGTGCTCGTGCTCGGCCTCGGATGCGAGAACAACCAGCCGGAACAGTTTGAGAAACTGCTCGGCGACTACGACCGCGACCGCATCAAGTTCCTTGTCACGCAAAAGGTTGACGGCGACGAGGTGGAGGCTGGCATGGAAATTCTGCGCGACCTCTACGCCAAAGCCCGTGAAGACAAGCGCGAGGATGTGTCGGTGAGCAAGCTCCGCGTGGGATTGAAGTGCGGAGGCAGCGACGGCTTCAGCGGCATCACCGCCAATCCGCTTGTGGGCGAGTTCTCCGACTGGCTCGTGGCACAGGGTGGAACATCGATACTGACGGAGGTGCCGGAGATGTTCGGTGCCGAGACAATACTGATGAACCGCTGCAAGAACACGGAGCTGTTCGAGAAAACGGTGAGCATGGTCAACAACTTCAAGGAATACTTCCTCAGCCACGGCGAGCCCGTAGGCGAGAATCCGTCGCCGGGCAACAAGGCCGGAGGCATATCGACACTGGAGGACAAGGCTCTGGGATGCACGCAGAAGTGCGGCCGCGCCCCCGTAAGCGGCGTACTGGAATACGGCGACCGTCTTGAAAACAACGGCCTGAACCTGCTGTCGGCTCCCGGCAACGACCTCGTGGCCTCCACCGCCCTGGCTTCCGCCGGATGCCAGATAGTGCTCTTCACCACCGGCCGCGGCACGCCGTTCGGAACATTTGTCCCCACCATGAAGATTGCCACCAACCCCACTCTGGCCGCACGCAAGCCCAACTGGATTGACTTCAGCGCAGGCCAACTTGTGGAAAACAAGACCATGGGCGAACTCGTTCCGGAATTCATCGACAAGATTCTCGCCGTGGCAAGCGGCGAAAAGGCACGCAACGAAGAGAACGGATACCGCGAGATATCCATCTTCAAGAACGGCGTAACGCTCTGATAACTTGTAACTTTAAACTTGTAACATTAAATTTTATGATATGCCCGGGCCGGTCGGAGACTGCAAGGTGAAGCATTTCATTGGAATAATGTTACAAGTTTAAAGTTTTGAAGGTGCAGGTCCAAAGTTTAAAGTTACATGTTTCATGTTACAAGTTTAAAGTTTAATGTTACAAGTTTAAAGTTACAAGTATAATGCCAAAAGGTCTCATAGCACTAAGTCCGTTGCCGGTATTCATCGCACTCTACCTCGTCACGTCGTTGGCCGCAGGCGATTTCTACGCCATGCCCATCACCGTGGCGTTCATGTTCTCGTCCGTCTACGCCGTCATAGTATGTGGCGGAATACCGCTGAAAAGGCGCATCGACATATTCAGCCGCGGGGCCGGACGTGACAGCATGATGCTCATGCTCTGGATTTTCGTGCTCGCGGGAGCCTTTGCCAACAGTGCCAAGACGATAGGCAGCATCGACGCTACGGTCAATCTCACCATGACCCTGCTGCCGGGCAACATGCTTCTGGCCGGACTTTTCCTCGCGGCATGCTTCATATCGCTGTCCATAGGCACGAGCGTGGGCACCATCGTCGCCCTCACACCCATCGCCGCAGGCATAGCCCACTCCACCGGCGCGGGGCTGCCCATGCTGACCGCCGTCGTTGTGGGCGGCTCGTTTTTCGGCGACAACCTCTCGTTCATCTCCGACACAACCATAGCGGCCACCTCAACCCAGGGCTGCAAGCTGAACGACAAGTTCCGCGTAAACGCCTACCTGGCCTTCCCTGCAGCCGCGACAGTGCTCATACTGTACATCATTCTCGGCCGGGGCATCAGCCTGCCCGGCCACATCCCCGAAGTGGAATACGTCAAGGTGATACCCTACATCGTCGTGCTTGCCGTGGCACTGCTCGGCATGAACGTCATGGCGGTGCTCACCGTGGGCATACTTCTGTGCGGGGTTATAGGCATGTCAACGGGCGTGTTCGACTTCTACGGATGGACCGCAGCCATGGGTGACGGCATATCCGGCATGGGCGAACTGATAATAATAACGATGATGGCCGGCGGCATGCTCGAGCTGATAAAGGCCAACGGCGGCATCGACTACATCATCGACAAGCTCACCCGCCACATCAACGGCAAGCGCGGTGCCGAATACAGCATCGCGCTGCTCGCGGCCGTCACCGACATATGCACCGCCAACAACACCGTGGCCATCATCACCGTGGGCGGAATAACCAAGCAGATAAGCGACAGGTTCGGACTGGACAACCGCCGGTGCGCGAGCATTCTCGACACCGTATCGTGCTGCATGCAGGGACTTATACCCTACGGGGCGCAACTGCTCATGGCGGCCGGACTGGCAGCCATAAGCCCCGTGAGCATCATCCCACATCTCTACTACCCCATGGCCATAGGCATAATCACCGTGGCGGCCATACAGCTGCGCTACCCCCGCAGATACTCCTGACGCAACGGCACGCAAAACGGCAGACAACATGATTTCAACCCGACATAACAAGGACAACATGAACATCATACAGCGAAACTTCTTCACCCTCCTGCGCAGCGGAGCCTTCGGCGGCAGGGGCCGCATAGAACCCATGTCGCCATGGAAATGGAACCGGCTGTACCAGCTGTCGGTGATGCACGGCGTGGCCGCCCTCGTCTACGACGGCATCTGCAACCATGCCGATGACTTCTTCATGCAGATGCCCGAGGCGCAGAGAGAAAACTGGCTGAAGGCGACGGAGGAGACAGAACAGGCCAACAGGCGCACCAACGAGGCCACGGCACAGCTGATGACGACACTGAGCCACGGCCAGCTGCGCCCCATCCTGCTGAAGGGACAATCGTCGGCCGTACTGTACGACAACCCGCTCCACCGCACTCCGGGCAACATCGACATCTTCTTCCCCTACGCCAAACAGGGGCGCAAGGCCGACGAATGGGCACGCAGCAACGGCTCCGGCCACACCGTGCCGTCGCGCCACACCCTGCTATACAGATGGAACGGCATAGAGACAGAGCACCACCACTGCATGCAGCTGCTCACCAACAAACTGCTCAACCGCAAGCTGCAGAACATAACCGAACAGGAGATAAGGGCCAGCGATTCGGCATACGCTACTATAGACGGCACCAGGGTGGAGGTGCTGCCACCCACACTCAACATCCTGCACGCCCTTATCCGCATCACCCGCTACATCCTCAACGAGGGCATCAGCATGAAGCAGCTCACAGACCTTGGCATCTATCTGAGGAAGGCGGGCGACAAGGTTGACTTCGTCAAGCTGCAGGCATGGATTCAGAAGCTGGGCATGCAAAACATGGCACGGTTCATAGGAGGCATGATGGTGGCACTTTTGAGATTTGAAGAAGACGAGATACAATTCGTAAACGGCAAGACCGATACCGATGTGGAAAGCATGATTGACGAGATGTTCCACATCTCCGACAGCCACACCGACAGCTGGTACTTCACGCAGGGCAAGAACATTTTCGTGCGCACGAACAACTCCAATGCCATGTTGTGGCAGTTAAGGCACAGTGCGAGATACTTCCGGTATTATCCAAGCGAAACCGTAACCAACTTCTTCACATCCTTCGCACACTCCATATCGCATATAGAGGAGTAGAAAAAGCGACCGGGAAACCATTCCGAAACGTACCGTACCCAAATCGGGGTAAGGTTCATGGACATGATAGGGACATATTCTTGTATTTGTCCGTTCGTAGCATGTTGATATTCAACATTTATTTTACGGACAAATACAAGAATATGTCCCTACCGTGTTGTATATGCGGAAAACAGACAAACCGTTTTGTATTTCAAAAGTGCCACTTTCGGACTTCAAAAGTGCCACTTTTGAAAGGCAAAACGGCCACTTTTGAAAGGCAAAAGCGCCACTTTCGGAAGGCGGCCTTCCTGTCACTGCTCCTCCGGAACCATGTTTATTATATGCTTGAAGCGTATTTCCCGCAGGACGTGGTCACCCATAAAGCGGCTTTTGTCAATGTACCCCGACACACCGGCTATGCGCCCCTTGCTCGTATACTGCCACATGGTTATGTCGCGCCCGTCGGCAAGCACCGGCTCGCTGTCGGTATACTGGGCTATCATGAGCGGATAACCGTCAATCTTTCCGCAAAGATGCTTGTTGTAGAAATTAGTGTAGGTGTACAGCAGCGGCTTCTGCTTGTATTCATTCTCCACAAGACTAATAAACGCCATCAGCGAGTCGCAGAACTCATCCGTGGGCAGTCCGCCGGTGGTCTCTATGTCGATCATGGGCAACAGGTCCTGGTCGCCCGGCAGACACTGCATCTTGAAATTGTCAAGCTGACGCCGCTGCTCTGTCTTGGGACGGTAGAAATGATAGCTCCCCACCTTCACCCCGTTGTTTTGGGCGAGCTCGATGTTGCGCTCGTACATGTGGTCGATACGGTCGCCTCCCTCGGTTGCCTTCAGATAGACATACTCTATCCTTGAATTTGCCCCGACGTGCTCCCAGAACACCTCTCCCTGGTAATGGCTCAAGTCGATGCCGTGAATATGTGTACACGTGTCTTCGCATTGCTCGTAAACAGTCTGCGCACTAACATCCGCAGATGCCAACGACAGCAAGGACACGACAATTAATGCCAGCTTACTCTTCATTGAAACGAAAATTTTGATTGCAAAGATACTAACTATTAATAAAAAAAGCGTATCTTTGCCGAAAAATAATGTTATCATGAGATATTTCCTAACCATGATATGCGCATCATTGCTGCTCATATCGTGCAAAGACAATGACGAGTTTACAGATCCGGGAGCCGGCGACCCGGCCATATACCCCAAGGCCGAACGCACGGTGATAGTGTACATGTCGGCAGAAAACAACCTTTCTACGTTCGCTTCCGACGACATCAGCGAAATGGCAAAAGGCTCGGAGCAGATGCCCGCCAACACCAACCTGATAGCGTTTGTTGACAAGAGCGAAAAGGGCAGGCCCCCGTACATACTCCGCATAAAGGACGGAAAGGCTGAAACCGACACCTACTACGAGAACGAAACCGACTTCTACGCCTCCGACCCAGAACGCATGTACGAGACACTGCACTGGATAATGACGCGCTATCCGGCCGAGACATACGGCTTGGTGCTGTGGGGCCACGCCAGCGGATGGATAATGGAGAAAGACTCGCTGCCCGCCACGCTCGGGAACAGGCCGCAAAAAGCATACGGAGTGGACTACGGCAGCGACCAGGCCGACGGCATGGGGCAACGGTGGATGAACATACCGTCGATGGCCCGCGCCCTCGAACGCCTGCCCCACCGGCTGCTCTTCATCTTTGCCGACTGCTGCAACTTCCAGAACGCGGAGGTGGCATACGAGTTGCGCCACGCCACCGACTACCTTATAGCCTCTCCGGCCGAGATACCCAACGTGGGGGCACCGTACGACAAGATTGTGCCCGACATGTTCAGTCCCGCCGAAGACTTCTACAAGCGGATGGTGGACGACTATAATGCCATGACAACCGGTGCCGGCGAGCATGTCCCGCTGGCCGTGGTAAAGACAAGCGAGATGGAAAATCTGGCAAAGGCCACACGCGAACTAATGCCGTACCTCCCCCAAGACGGAGACCCCGATACGGACAATATGATATACTACCGCCTGACAAGGCGGGGCGGCAATGTGAAGATAATGTTCGACATGAACGACATGATACTCCGCAACATCGGCAACGACGAGGCGTACAGACTTTGGAAGACGGCATACGACAAGGCCGTGGTGTACCGTGCAATGAGCCGCAGGTGGATGACGGACAGACTCGTGACATTCGACTTTGACGTGACCGAAGAGCGTTTTGGCGGAATGAGCATGTTCGTGCCGCTGGAAATATACGACGACAACGGCTACGATTTCAACCAAACGATAGGCCAAATGTCGTGGTATCATGCAGCCGGTGTGTATATAATGTTATGACAAAAGCATAAAAAAATGACTGACAAAAGGTTATTATGAATTTATTTAGTAACTTTGCAGCCTCAAAAACGATAAAAAGAATCAAACACTATGGTAGAGAAGAACAGTACAGAGAACGAAGAGAAAAGAAGTCTGAGCTTTGTCGAGCAGATGGTTGAGGGCGACCTCGCAGCCGGAAAGAACGGCAGCAGAATACAGACACGCTTTCCGCCGGAACCCAACGGATACATACACATAGGCCATGCCAAGGCCATCTGCATGGACTTCGGGGTGGCCGACAACTATGGCGGCGTGTGCAACCTGCGTTTTGACGACACCAACCCATCGAAAGAGAACAACGAGTATGTTGACTCGATACTGAACGACATACAGTGGCTCGGATTCAAATGGGGCAACGTATATTATGCTTCCGACTACTTCCAGCAGCTGTGGGACTTTGCCGTATGGATGATAAAGAAAGGCCTGGCATACATTGACGAGCAGACATCAGAACAGATAGCGGCACAGAAAGGCACGCCCACCACGCCCGGCACGGAAAGTCCGTACCGCAACCGGCCCGTAGAGGAGAACCTCGAACTGTTTGAGAAGATGAACACGCCCGAGGCCGTAGAAGGTTCGATGGTGCTGCGCGCCAAGCTTGACATGGCCAACCCCAACATGCACTTCCGCGACCCGGTGATATACCGCATCATACACACACCGCACCACCGCACGGGAACAAAGTGGCACGCCTACCCCATGTACGACTTCGCACACGGACAGAGCGACTACTTCGAGGGCGTGACCCACTCGATATGCACGCTCGAGTTTGTTCCCCACCGACCGCTTTACGACAAGCTTGTCGACCTGCTCAAGGAGTACGAGGCCGAACAGGGCCACACACCCGACTACCGTCCCCGACAGATAGAGTTCAACCGCCTCAACCTGACATACACGGTGATGAGCAAACGCAAGCTGCACACACTCGTCGACGAGAACCTTGTCAACGGATGGGACGACCCGCGCATGCCCACCGTATGCGGCATGCGGCGCCGCGGATACTCGTCGCAGAGCCTGCGCAACTTCATCCGGTCGATAGGTTACACCAAGTTTGACGCCCTCAACGACTACGCACTGCTCGAAGCCGCCGTACGCGACGACCTCAACAAGAAGGCGTGCAGGGTGTCGGCAGTGCTCAACCCCGTCAAGCTCATCATAACAAACTATCCCGAAGGCAAGACCGAAGAGATGGAAGCCGTCAACAATCCGGAGAACGAGGCCGACGGCACACACACCATCACCTTCAGCCGCGAGCTGTGGATAGAGCGTGACGACTTCATGGAAGACGCTCCGAAGAAGTTTTTCCGCATGACACCCGGCAAGGAGGTAAGGCTGAAGAACTCCTATATAATAATGTGCACAGGATGCAAGAAGAACGCCGACGGCGAAGTGGAGGAGATATACGCCGAGTACGACCCGGCAAGCAAGAGCGGGGAGGAAGGTGCCAACCGCAAGGTGAAGGGCACGCTCCACTGGCTGAGCGCCGCCCACTGCCTGCCGGCAGAGGTGCGTCTCTACGACCGTCTCTTCAGCGTGGAGAACCCGTCGGCCGACGAACGCGACTTCCGCGAGCTGCTCAACCCGCAGTCGCTCACGGTGCTTACCGGATGTTACGTGGAGAAATATCTCACAGAGAAGAAACCGGGAGACTTCCTGCAGTTCCAGCGTATAGGATATTTCACACCCGACCTCGACTCCAAACCGGAGAAACTGATATTCAACCGCACGGTCGGTTTAAAAGATACATGGGCTAAGATTAATAAATAATGCACACAGGCGACGAATATTTCGACAGCCAGGAATTCAGAGATATTCTGACATCATACGAAGAATCCGTCAGGTCGGGGCAGCCAATATTCATGGATGCCGACGACCTGACGGACATAGCCGACTACTATAACTTCACAGGTGACATTGAAAGGGCGCACGCAGTTATAGACTTTGCGCTGAACATGAACCCCGGAGCAGCCACCCCGCTCGTATTCAAGGCAAGGGAAGCACTCGAAAACGAAGACATAGCACTTGCCGAAGAGTACGCCGAGAGTATACTGGACAAGAACGACCCCGACTACAAATATCTCAAGGCAGAGATACTCATAGCCCAGAACAAAATAACACAGGCAGAAGAACTGCTTGGCAAATATCGCGAGACTATAGAGGACGAAGAATATGAGAACTTCATAATCGATGTCACGAATCTGTATCTGGACTACGGCGTTTACGACAAAGCCCACGAGTGGATGGCACGCGGCAAGGACTGCAAACTTTCTGAATACAAGGAACTGGAAGCGAGAATACTGTTCGGTATGGGCATGTTTGATGACAGTGCCAGGATATTCAACGAGCTGATAGACCGCAACCCCTACTCCAAGAGATACTGGAACGCACTGGCAAGCGCACAGTTCATGAATGAAGACTACGACAATGCCGTGGCAAGCAGCGAATATGCGATAGCGATAGACCCCAAAGACCCCGACGGACTTCTGGCAAAGGCCAACAGTTTATACCGCCTGAACAAATATGCCGAAGCGCTGGAATACTACGGAAGATATTGCGACCTGATGCCTTCTGACACCTTCGGATGGCTGAACAAGGGCACCTGCCTTGTCAACCTATCACGGTTTGAGGAGGCTGTAGAGCAGTTGAAGATAGCGCTGACGGTAGAGTCGGACACACAATATCTTGCACAGATATATCAGGAAATGGCCTTCGCATACAGTGCCATGCGCCAACCGGAGAAGGCATTGGAATGTATCGGACGGACGGAAAAGCTGGAGTGTGACCACATCGACATGAAAGTGCTGTGCGGACACATCCTCTTGGAGAACGACAGAAAGAAAGAGGCGGAAGAGTATTTCAAGGAAGCCATAGCCGGTTCTGACAATTCTCCGGAGATAATACTGCGCATCATAGTGTCGCTGTATGACAACAAATATCTTGAAACGTCATACCGGATGTTCAAGAAACTGTTCACCATCGTCGACGAAAACTTCCGCAGCGGATACTCATACATGGCACTGTGCTGCTGGGACATGAAACGCAATGAAGAGTTCATGCAATATCTGAAGACGGCAACGGAGAAGAACCCCAACGAGGCTAAGAACGTTCTCGGACATCTGTTCCCCAAAGGCACCAAGCCGGAGGATTACTATAATTACATGTACAACAATCTTAACATCAAATAAAGATGCACTTACTATACAGTCTTCTCGACAATCTGAATTACCTCACCATATTCATCTTGATGACCATCGAGAGCACATTCATCCCGTTTCCGTCGGAAGTTGTCGTGCCGCCGGCCGCATACAACGCCGCCGCCGGCGAGCTGAATGTATTCCTCGTCGTTATCTTTGCCACGCTGGGCGCCGATGCGGGGGCTGTTATAAACTACGGTCTTGCATACTTTTTGGGACGTCCGGTGGTGTATCGCTTCGCCGAGAGCCGGCTGGGCCGTATGTGCCTGCTCAACCGGCAGAAGATAGAACGGAGCGAAAAGTTCTTTTCTGATCACGGCATGACAGCCACACTCGTTGGTCGCGTTCTGCCCGGCATCAGACAACTCATATCCATACCGGCAGGACTGGCACGCATGAACTTCTGGAAGTTCATCCTGTATACCACCATAGGTGCCGGACTGTGGAACACCATCCTTGCCACCATGGGATGGTATCTGCACTCGTTTGTGCCCAAGAATCAGCTGGACGAAAAGATTGCAGAGTACTCTGAATACATTAAAATCATAATTATCGCTGTAGTATTACTCGCCATCGCATATTTCATAGCAAGGGCCGTCATATCCAAACGCGGCCGGACCGAAGAAAAAAGGGCGGAGGGCACGGAGGAAAACCGACATACAGATTAATTCTATAGCTGCATCATTATCAACAAAATCAGAACAATTATGGCGATAACAAACAATCACCTGGTAATCATGGCCGGCGGCGTAGGCAGCCGTTTCTGGCCTATGAGCACGGCCGAGAAGCCCAAACAGTTCATTGACGTGCTCGGTGTTGGGAAATCATTGCTGCAACTCACGGCAGAAAGGTTCGGCAGCATCTGCAAGCCAAGCAACATCTGGGTTGTGACAAACAAGAACTATGTGGACATCGTGAAAGAGCAACTGCCCGACATTCCCGCCGGCAACATCCTCTGCGAACCATGCCGCCGCAACACGGCACCATGTATAGCCTATGTCAGCTGGAAGATAAAGTCGCAGGACCCGAAGGCAAACATTGTAGTATCGCCAAGCGATCATATCGTCACCAACACGGCCGAATTTACACGGATAATGTCGCGGTGCATGGAGTTCACGGGCGAAACGGACGCCATCGTTACATTGGGCATAAAGCCATCGCGCCCCGAAACAGGCTACGGATACATACAGGCCGACCTGTCGTCAAGCTCGCTGCGCAACAAGGAGATATTCCGCGTTGACTCATTCCGTGAGAAACCCGACCTGGAAACGGCACAACAGTATATCCAGAAGAACAACTACTTCTGGAACGCAGGCATCTTTGTGTGGAACGTGAACACCATCGTCAATACCTTCCGCGTATACCAGCCGTCCATGGCAAAGACCTTTGAGGCACTCCTGCCCGTATACGGCACCGACAGGGAACAGGAAGCCATCGACCGTGTTTTCCCCGACTGCGAAAACATATCCGTGGACTATGCCATCATGGAAAAGGTGGAAGAGATATTCGTATGCCCCGCCGACTTCGGCTGGAGCGACCTCGGCACATGGGGGTCGCTGCAGGCACAGACCCACAAAGACCTGTACGGCAACAGCTGCATAGGCAACGACATCAACCTGTTCGAGACCCACAACTGCATGATACACACCACTCAGGAGAAGAAAGTGGTCATCCAGGGACTCGATGGATATATCGTGGCCGAAAACAACGACACCCTGCTCATATGCAAACTGTCGGAAGAACAGCGCATAAAGCAATTCTCGGGACAAGACAAACAATGATTATATATTAATTAACTCAAATGGAAATGGAAAGAAAAGTTGCATTAATCACAGGTGTAACCGGTCAGGACGGTTCTTACCTATCAGAATTTCTCATCGAAAAAGGTTACGACGTACACGGCATCATCCGCCGCAGTTCGGTGGATTACCGTGAGCGTATAGCTCATCTTGAAGGTCATCCTCAGTTCCACCTCCACTATGCCGACATGGGAGACTCGATGTCTCTCGTGAAAGTAGTTGGAAAGGTGCAACCCACCGAGATATACAACCTTGCCGCGCAGAGCCACGTACAGGTATCGTTCGACTCCCCCGAGTTCACCGCCGACGTAGACGCCACCGGCGTACTCCGCGTGCTCGAGGCCGTGCGTGCCAACCATCTTGAACAGACTTGCCGCATATACCAGGCATCAACATCCGAGCTTTACGGCAAAGTGGAGGAAGTTCCGCAGAACGAGAAGACCCCGTTCCACCCCTACTCTCCGTATGCCGTAGCCAAGCTTTACGGCTTCTGGATAATCAAGGAATACCGCGAGGCTTACAACATGTTCTGCTGCTCGGGCATATTGTTCAACCATGAGTCTGAGCGTCGCGGCGAAACATTCGTCACACGCAAGATCACTCTCGCCGCGGCACGCATAGCACAGGGCAAGCAGGAGAAGCTCTACCTGGGCAATCTCTCGTCGCTGCGCGACTGGGGATACGCCAAAGACTATGTGGAGTGCATGTGGCTCATACTGCAGCACGACACTCCCGAGGACTTCGTCATAGCCACGGGCGTGCAGCACTCGGTGCGCGAATTCTGCGAATACGCCTTCCGTGCCGCCGGCATCGAAGTTGAGTTCAAGGGCGAGGGAATGGACGAGAAGGGATACGACAAGAAGACCGGCAAGTGCATCATCGAGGTGTCACCCGACTTCTACCGTCCCACCGACGTGGTAAACCTTTGGGGCGACCCCACCAAGGCACGCAAGGAACTGGGATGGGACCCGCAGAAGACCACATTCGAAGAGCTTGTCAGCATCATGGTGAAGCACGACATGCAGAAGGTGGCCGCCGACCACGTGGCAAGCGTAATGCGCACCAACCTTGCAGAATATCTGGAGAAGGGACTTGTGAAGTAATCTTTTTTTAAGGAGTTAAAGGAGTTATCGCTCCCTACGGTCGCTCAGGAGGGTATATCAAAATGGCAACATGATGCTTGGTAGGGACATATTCTTGTATTTGTCCGTCGAGCAGTCATTGAATATCAACACGTTACGAGCGGACAAATACAAGAATATGTCCCTACAATGTGCGTGAACCATATTTTGATACACCCTCCTTTAACTCCTTAACTCCTGAATAACCTCCACAATATATACAATTATGTTAGACAAGAACAGCAAGATTTATATAGCCGGCCATCACGGGCTTGTAGGCTCCGCAATATGGAACAACCTGAAGCAGCGCGGCTACAACAACCTCATCGGCCGCAGCCACAGCGAACTTGACCTTACAAACCAGGAAGCGGTAAGGAAATTCTTCGACGAGGAACGCCCCGACGCCGTGGTTCTGGCCGCAGCTTTCGTCGGCGGTATAATGGCCAACTCGCTCTACCGCGCCGACTTCATCATGCAGAACATGCTCATGCAGTGCAACGTGATAGGCAACGCCTATTCGCACGGCGTGAAAAAACTGCTCTTCCTCGGCTCCACATGCATCTATCCCAAGAATGCACCGCAGCCGATGAAGGAAGACGTTCTGCTCACCTCGCCGCTGGAATACAGCAACGAGGAGTATGCCATTGCCAAAATAGCAGGACTCAAGATGTGCGAAAGCTACAACCTGCAGTACGGCACCAACTACATAGCCGTGATGCCAACCAACCTGTACGGGCCGAACGACAACTTCCATCTGGAGAACAGTCATGTCATGCCGGCCATGATGCGGAAGGTATATCTGGCAAAACTCATCCACGACGGTAATTGGGACGCCATACGCACCGACATGAACAAGCGTCCCGTGGAAGGCGTGACAGGCGGCAACACCAACGGGGAGATACTGGCGGTGCTTGCCAAATACGGCATCAGCGACAACAAGGTCGTACTATGGGGTACTGGAACGCCGCTGCGCGAGTTCCTCTGGAGCGAGGACATGGCCGACGCCAGCGTCCACGTGCTGCTCAACGTCGACTTCAAGGACATCATAGGCATCGAGAAATACTCGTCAGTATTCTACGGAAAGACCACTACCGGTGCCGTAGACCGCAACAACAGCGAGGGTCGTGGCGGTGCCATTCCGTCGCTCGGCGAGATACGCAACTGCCACATCAACGTTGGTACGGGCAAGGAACTCACCATCCGCGAGCTCTCCGAACTGGTTGTCAAGACGGTGGGCTTCGAGGGAACGGTGGAATTTGACGCCTCCAAACCCGACGGTACACCGCGCAAGCTCATCGATGTGGAGAAGCTCCACTCTCTCGGATGGACCCACAAGGTAGAAATAGAAGACGGCGTGCAGAAACTTTTCGAGTGGTATCAGGAGAGTCTGAGATAAAGAAGATATCCTTAATGTTAAAATGAATACCCCAAAAGGTATGTATTATAATTGTGTTTCATGAATTTGTAGGGACATATTCTTGTATTTGTCCGTTTGTAACCTGTCTCTTATACACATCTCCGAGCCCACGAGACCGTACTAGATCTC
>ENA-OYXX01000565-OYXX01000565.1-human-gut-metagenome-genome-assembly--contig:-NODE-565-length-16861-cov-8.277103_pt1 | contig 16861 bp, 9 predicted proteins | sample MGYA00243976_ERZ653434 | MGnify/ENA primary metagenome ERZ653434 (study PRJEB26926, sample SAMN06165112) | human gut metagenome | biome: ENVO:00009003; feature: ENVO:2100002; material: ENVO:00002003...
GACACGCTGACTATGTGAAGAACATGGTTACCGGTGCTGCTCAGATGGACGGTGCTATCCTTGTAGTTGCCGCTACTGACGGTCCTATGCCCCAGACACGTGAGCACGTGCTTCTTGCACGTCAGGTGAACGTTCCCCGTCTGGTTGTTTTCCTGAACAAGTGTGATATGGTTGAGGATGAGGAAATGCTCGAGCTCGTTGAGATGGAAGTTTCTGAGATTCTTTCTCAGTATGAGTTTGAGGATGAGACTCCTATCATCCGTGGTTCTGCCCTCGGTGCCCTTAACGGTGTTGCAAAGTGGGAAGAGAAGGTTATGGAGCTGATGAATGCCTGCGATACTTGGATTCAGGAGCCTCCCCGCGCTACAGACAAGCCTTTCTTGATGCCTGTTGAGGACGTATTCTCAATTACAGGTCGTGGTACAGTTGCTACCGGACGTATCGAGACTGGTGTTATCCACGTAGGTGATGAGGTTGAGCTGCTCGGTCTTGGCGAGGACAAGAAGTCTGTTGTAACAGGCGTTGAGATGTTCCGCAAGCTCCTCGATGAGGGTCAGGCCGGTGATAACGTAGGTCTGCTTCTCCGCGGTATCGACAAGAACGAGATCAAGCGTGGTATGGTGCTCTGCAAGCCCGGTCAGATCAAGCCTTTCAAGAAGTTCAAGGCTTCTATCTACGTGCTGAAGAAGGAAGAGGGTGGACGTCACACTCCGTTCGGAAACAAGTATCGTCCCCAGTTCTATCTCCGTACTATGGACTGCACCGGTGAAATTTCTCTGCCCGAGGGCGTAGAAATGGTTATGCCTGGTGATAACGTAGAGATCACTGTAGAACTCATCTACGCTGTGGCTCTGAACGTTGGTCTGCGTTTCGCTATCCGCGAGGGTGGCCGTACGGTAGGTTCAGGTCAGATTACAGAAATCTACGAGGACTAATACAATACGAAAAAGGGTTTCCTGCCCGCAGGCAGGACCCTTTCTTACGGGATTAGCTCAGTTGGTAGAGCACTGGTCTCCAAAACCAGGTGTCGGGAGTTCGAGCCTCTCATCCCGTGCTAAAAAAGAAAATAATATGTTCAAAAAGATAGCAAATTATTGCAAGGATTATTGCAAGACTTGTTACGACGAGCTTGCTCATAATACCACTTGGCCGTCAGCGGCAGAGCTTACACACAATGCGGTGGTTGTTTTATCTGCTTCCCTTGTCATCGCATTGTTGGTGTGGCTGATGGATGTGATTTTCAAAAATTTCATGAGTGTGATTTATTCATTCTAACTTAAAATCTTTTTATTTAGAGATGTCTGAAACCGGAATGAAATGGTATGTTCTTCGTGCCGTTAGTGGAAAGGAAGCAAAAGTCAAGGAATATCTTGAAGCTGCAATCAAACACGACGATTTACTGTCTGCCAATGTAGGTCAGGTTCTCCTGCCCACAGAGAAGTATGCAGTTCTTCGTAACGGTAAGCGTGTAATCAAGGAGAAGCTTTTTCTCCCGGGTTATGTGCTCATAGAGGCAAACCTGCATGGTGAGGTGGCGCATACGCTCCGCTTCATGCCCAATGTTCTCGGTTTTTTGGGTGGTTTGGATAATCCCACGCCGTTACGCCAGGCTGAGGTTAACCGTATGATTGGATCTGCCGAGGAGGCTGCTATAGAGAATGTTGAGATAAGCGTTCCGTACAGCGTTGATGAGGCGGTGAAGGTGACGGAAGGACCGTTCAGCGGTTTCAGCGGTGTCATCGAAGAGGTAAATGTCGAGAAACGCAAGCTGAAAGTGATGGTCAAGATCTTCGGACGTAAAACTCCGTTAGAGTTAGGTTTTATGCAAGTGGAGAAAGAATAGGGCGTTTTTGTTACGGTGCGTCCGTTTCTTTCGGAAACGGCCGATCGGACTCCGGTTCGTGAGGCTGAATAATCAAATTAATTATTAAAAGAAGAAATGGCTAAAGAAGTTGCTGGATTAATCAAATTGCAGATTAAAGGTGGCGCTGCGAATCCCTCACCTCCAGTAGGACCTGCATTGGGTTCTAAGGGTATTAACATTATGGGATTCTGCAAAGAGTTCAACGCCAGAACCCAGGATAAGGCAGGTAAGATTCTTCCTGTCGTTATCACTTACTACACAGACAAGTCATTCAGCTTTATAATCAAGACTCCTCCCGCAGCCGTTCAGCTGAAAGAGGCAGCCAAGGTTAAGAGCGGTTCTGCACAGCCCAACCGAAACAAGGTCGCTTCAGTGACTTGGGATCAGGTGAGAGCTATCGCTGAAGACAAGATGAATGACCTGAATTGCTTTACTGTAGAGTCAGCCATGAAGCTGGTTGCCGGTACTGCAAGAAGTATGGGTATCACTGTACAAGGGGAGTTCCCTGGTAAATAATTAATAACTTCAATTAAGACAATGAGTAAACTGACAAAAAATCAAAAGTTGGTGGCTGATAAGGTTGAAGCAGGGAAAGCATACTCTTTGAAAGAGGCTTCGGAGTTGGTGAAGGAAATTACCACAACCAAGTTTGACGCTTCGCTTGATATTGACGTACGCTTGGGCGTTGACCCGCGTAAGGCAAACCAGATGGTTCGTGGCGTGGTTTCGCTGCCTCACGGTACCGGTAAGGTTACCCGCGTGTTGTGCCTCTGTACACCCGATGCTGAAGCTGCCGCTAAAGAAGCCGGAGCCGACTATGTAGGTCTCGATGAGTATATCGAGAAGATTAAGGGTGGCTGGACAGATATTGATGTTATCATAACGATGCCGTCGTGCATGGGTAAGATTGGTCCTTTGGGCCGTGTGCTCGGTCCCCGCGGACTTATGCCTAACCCCAAAAGCGGTACTGTTACGATGGATGTGGCCAAGGCAGTGAAGGAAGTTAAGCAGGGTAAGATTGACTTTAAGGTTGATAAGGCCGGTATCGTGCACGCATCAATCGGTAAGGTGTCTTTCGACCCGGAGAAGATTTACGACAATGCTAAGGAGTTCATCCAGACCATCATCAAGCTGAAGCCGGCTGCTGCCAAAGGTACATACATCAAGAGTATCTTTGTTTCAAGCACGATGAGTCAGGGTATCAAGGTAGATCCTAAATCAGTTGAATAACTCGTTAAAAGTTACGTAAAATGAAAAAGGAATTAAAAGATACTATCATCGCAGAACTCGGAGAGAAACTGAAGCAGTATCCGCATTTTTATCTGGTAGACCTTACCGGACTGAATGCAGAGAAGACCAGTGAACTCCGTCGCAAGTGCTTCAAGAGCGAAATCAAGTTGCTGGTTGTGAAGAACAATCTTCTCCACATTGCACTGAAGAACTCTGATATAGATTTCGAGCCGCTTTACGGTTCACTGAAGGGCAGTACCGCCGTGATGTTCACGCAGACGGCCAACAGTCCCGCCAAATTGCTCAAGGATTACACAAAAGAGGGTATTCCTGCCCTGAAGGCTGCTTATGCTGAGGAGAGCTTCTTCGTAGGTGCCGACAAGCTTGAGGAATTGGCTTCTCTCAAGAGCAAGAACGAGCTCATCGCAGACGTTGTGGCTTTGCTGCAGTCTCCTGCAAAGAACGTTGTTTCTGCTCTCCAGTCAGGAGCAAACACCATCCATGGTGTGCTGAAGACTTTAGGCGAGCGTCCTGAATAAAAAAGAACTTGGCTTGTGCCGAAAAGTTTCAGAAAGTCATAAATTAACAAATAAAAACATTAAAAATTATAATAAAAATGGCAGATATTAAAGCTATTGCTGAAGAGTTAGTAAATCTTACAGTTAAGGAAGTAAACGAGTTGGCAACAGTCCTGAAGGACGAGTATGGAATTGAGCCCGCCGCTGCAGCTGTTGCAGTTGCTGCCGGTCCCGCTGCAGCCGGTGCTGCTGAGGCAGAGGAGAAGACTTCTTTCGACGTTGTTCTGAAAGAGGCCGGTGCTGCTAAGCTGCAGGTTGTAAAGGCTGTTAAGGAGGCTTGTGGTCTTGGTCTGAAGGAGGCTAAGGATCTCGTTGACGGTGCTCCTTCTACACTGAAGGAAGGTCTGTCTAAGGACGAGGCTGAGAACTTGAAGAAGACTATCGAGGCTGCTGGTGCCGTAGTTGAGCTCAAGTAATATTAGTGCACAACATAAATAATGGTTAGGAATCTCTAAGTAGGAGATTCCTAACCCTTTTGTGTCTTAAACAGGACATCACCCAATAATGGGGCGTTGCATGCCCAATCAAGATAAACATTTTATGGCTTCAAAAATAGTAGATAACAGAGTAAACTTTGGCAGCGTCAAAAATCCGATGCCGTTTCCGGATTTTCTCGATGTGCAATTAAAGTCTTTCAAAGACTTCCTACAGTTGGACACTCCGCCTGAGGAACGCAAGAATGACGGTCTGTATAAGGTGTTCGCAGAGAACTTCCCCATCACCGACACACGTAATAATTTCGTTCTTGAGTTCCTGGATTACTATATCGACCCGCCCCGCTACTCCATCGACGAATGTCTGGAGCGCGGTCTGACGTATAGTGTGCCTTTGAAGGCTAAGCTGAAACTGTATTGTACGGATCCGGACCATGAGGATTTCGGTACTGTTATTCAAGACGTGTTCCTTGGCCCCATTCCCTATATGACCGCCAACGGTACGTTCGTGATAAACGGTGCCGAGCGCGTTGTCGTTTCACAGTTGCACCGTTCTCCGGGTGTGTTCTTCGGACAGAGCGTGCATGCTAACGGTTCGTTGCTGTATTCGGCACGTATCATTCCGTTCAAGGGTTCGTGGATAGAGTTTGCCACGGACATCAACAATGTGATGTATGCCTACATCGACCGTAAGAAGAAGCTGCCTGTTACTACGTTGCTCCGTGCCATCGGTTTCGAGACGGATAAGGACATACTCCAGATTTTCGACCTGGCGGAGGAGCTGAAAGTGAACAAAGCCAACATGAAGAAGGCATTGGGACGCAAGCTGGCTGCGCGCGTGCTCAAGAGCTGGAACGAGGATTTCGTGGATGAAGATACGGGTGAGGTTGTTTCCATCGAGCGTAATGAGGTTATCATGGAGCGCGAGACGGAAATTACCGAAGACAACGTGGACGAGATTCTCGAAAGCGGCGCACACACCATCCTCGTTCACAAGGACGAGGCCGTGGCACAGGATTTCTCAATCATCTTCAACACATTGCAGAAAGACCCCAGCAACTCTGAGAAAGAGGCCGTGCTGTACATCTACCGCCAGCTGCGCAACGCCGACCCGGCCGATGACGCCAGTGCACGTGAGGTGATACAGAACCTGTTCTTCTCCGACAAGCGTTACGACTTGGGTGACGTGGGTCGTTACCGTATAAACAGAAAGTTGGGCCTCGACACCGATATGGATGTGCGTGTGCTCACTAAAGAAGATATAATCGAAATCATCAAGTACCTCATCCAGTTGATCAACTCGAAGGCTACTGTGGATGATATCGACCACCTTTCAAACCGTCGCGTGCGTACTGTTGGCGAGCAGCTGAGCAACCAGTTCTCTATAGGTCTGGCACGCATGAGCCGCACCATCCGCGAGCGCATGAACGTGCGCGACAACGAGGTGTTCACACCGACGGACCTTATCAATGCAAAGACAATATCGAGTGTCATAAACTCGTTCTTCGGCACCAATCCGTTGTCGCAGTTTATGGATCAGACCAACCCGCTTGCCGAGGTCACTCACAAGCGCCGTCTGTCGGCCCTCGGTCCCGGTGGTCTGTCGCGTGAGCGTGCCGGATTTGAGGTGCGTGACGTGCACTATACCCACTACGGACGTCTGTGCCCGATCGAGAGCCCTGAAGGCCCGAACATCGGTCTGATATCGTCTTTGTGCGTTTATGCAAAGATTAACGAACTTGGCTTTATCGAGACTCCTTACCGCAAGGTGGAGGAAGGTGTGGCCAATCTGAATAATGATGATGTGGTATATCTCACGGCAGAGGAGGAGGAAGACCATATCATCGGACAGGGAAATGCCCCGCTGAACGATGACGGAACATTTATCCGCGATGTGGTGAAGTGCCGTCAGGATGCCGACTTCCCCGTGGTGCCGCCATCGGAGGTGGATCTGATGGATGTGTCGCCGCAGCAGATAGCGTCTATCGCTGCCTCGCTCATCCCGTTCCTCGAGCATGACGATGCCCACCGCGCGCTGATGGGATCGAACATGATGCGCCAGGCAGTGCCGTTGCTTCACAACGAGGCTCCTATCGTGGGAACCGGTATAGAGAAGCAGGTGTGCGAGAACTCGCGTACCATGGTTACCGCCGAGGGTGACGGTGTCATAGAATATGTCGACGCAACGACGATACGTATTCTTTACGACCGTACGGAAGATGAGGAGTTTGTAAGCTTCGAGCCGGCTCTGAAGGAATACCGCATTGCCAAATTCCGCCGTACCAACCAGAACATGACCATCGACCTGCGCCCGATGTGCAGCAAGGGTCAGAGGGTAAAGGCCGGAGACATACTTACCGAAGGATATGCCACCGAGAACGGCGAGCTCGCTCTGGGCCGCAACCTGCTCGTGGCCTATATGCCGTGGAAGGGTTACAACTATGAGGATGCCATTGTGCTGAATGAGCGTATCGTACGCGATGATGTGCTTACTTCGGTACATGTGGACGAGTATTCTCTCGACGTGCGCGAGACAAAGCGTGGCGTGGAGGAGTTCACAAGCGATATACCCAATGTCAGCGAGGAGGCCACAAAGGACCTCGACGACAACGGTATCATACGTGTTGGAGCGCGTGTGGAGCCGGGCGACATACTTATCGGAAAAATTTCTCCTAAGGGCGAGAGCGATCCCTCACCGGAGGAGAAGCTGTTGCGCGCCATCTTCGGCGACAAGGCCGGCGACGTGAAGGACTCTTCCCTCAAGGCCAATCCGTCACTTACGGGTGTGGTCATCGACAAGAAACTTTTCGCCCGTGCCATCAAGACCCGCCAGACGAAGCAGCAGGACAAGGTTATCCTGGCCAAGATTGACGAGGAGTATGAGGCAAAGGTGGATGACCTGAAGGATATTCTTGTCGACAAGTTGCTCACCCTCACCGAGGGCAAGGTGTCGCAGGGCGTGAAGGATTATACCGGCGCCGAGATTATCACCAAGGGCAGCAAGTTCACCATGACCAACCTCAAGAACCTTGAGTATGGTGACATACAGATAAGCAACTGGACAAACGATGACCATACCAATGAACTGATTGCCAAGCTCGTCATCAACTTCATGAAGAAGTATAAGTTGCTCGATGCCGAGATGAAGCGCAAGAAGTTTGCCATTACCATCGGTGACGAACTGCCTTCGGGCATTCTCCAGATGGCTAAGGTATACGTTGCGAAGAAACGTAAGATCGGTGTGGGTGACAAGTTGGCCGGACGTCACGGTAACAAGGGTATCGTATCGAAGGTGGTGCGTCAGGAAGACATGCCGTTCCTCGAGGACGGCCGTCCCGTAGACTTGGTGCTCAACCCGCTGGGTGTGCCTTCACGTATGAACCTCGGTCAGATATTCGAGGCTATCCTCGGTGCTGCCGGAAAACGTCTCGGCGTGAAGTTCGCCACTCCCATCTTCGACGGAGCAAAGCTTGATGACCTCGCAGAATGGACCGACAAGGCAGGACTGCCGCATCTCTGCTCAACGCATCTTTACGACGGTGAGACAGGTGAGCGTTTCGACCAGCCGGCCACTGTGGGTATCACCTACTTCCTCAAGCTCGGACACATGGTTGAGGACAAGATGCACGCACGTTCCATCGGTCCGTATTCTCTCATCACCCAGCAGCCTCTTGGAGGTAAGGCGCAGTTCGGTGGTCAGCGTTTCGGAGAGATGGAGGTTTGGGCTCTCGAGGCATTCGGCGCCAGCCACGTGCTTCAGGAGATTCTTACAGTCAAGTCGGATGACGTTGTGGGACGCAGCAAGGCTTACGAGGCCATCGTCAAGGGTGAGCCCATGCCGGCACCGGGCATACCGGAGTCTCTCAACGTGTTGCTGCATGAGCTGAAGGGACTCGGCCTGAGCGTGACACTCGATTAATAATAAACTCTTTACATAACAATATACAATCAAAGTAAATATGGCTTTCAAGAAAGATTCAAAGATAAAGAGTAATTTTACCAAGATAACCATCGGTCTGTCTTCTCCCGAGGAGGTGCTGGAGAGTTCTTATGGTGAGGTTCTCAAACCTGAGACCATCAACTACCGTACCTACAAACCCGAGCGTGACGGTCTGTTCTGCGAGCGCATTTTCGGTCCGACAAAGGATTATGAGTGCGCCTGCGGCAAGTACAAGCGTATCCGTTACAAGGGTATCGTCTGCGACCGTTGTGGTGTGGAGGTGACAGAGAAGAAGGTGCGCCGCGAGCGTACGGGACACATCGAACTTGTGGTTCCCGTGGCTCATATTTGGTATTTCCGTTCGCTTCCCAACAAGATTGGTTATCTGCTCGGACTGCCCACCAAGAAGCTCGACTCCATCATTTATTATGAGCGTTATGTGGTAATCCAGCCGGGTGCCATGGCAGGACGCAAGGATGCCGAAGGCAACGATGCCGTGGGCTCCAACATGTACGACCTGCTTTCGGAGGACGAGTACAACGACATACTTGACAACTACCTTTCTCCCGATAACGACTATCTTGACGACAGCGACCCCAACAAGTTCATCGCCAAGATGGGTGCAGAGGCTATCTACGACCTGCTCACACGCATCGACCTCGACTCGCTGTCATACGAGTTGCGCGACCGTGCCAACAGCGACTCGTCGATGCAGCGCAAGAACGAGGCCCTGAAGCGCCTGCAGGTGGTGGAGGCATTCCGTTCGAGCAAGGAGGTGAACCGTCCGGAGTGGATGATAATGAAGATAATACCTGTCATTCCGCCCGAACTGCGTCCGCTCGTTCCGCTGGATGGCGGCCGTTTTGCCACTACCGACCTCAACGACCTCTACCGTCGTGTCATCATACGTAACAACCGCCTGAAGCGTCTGCTCGAAATCAAGGCTCCCGAGGTTATCCTCCGCAACGAGAAGCGTATGCTGCAGGAGGCCGTGGACAGCCTCTTCGACAACTCGCGCAAGAGCAGTGCCGTGAAGAGTGACAGCAACCGTCCCCTCAAGTCGCTTTCCGACTCTCTGAAAGGTAAGCAGGGACGTTTCCGCCAGAACCTTCTCGGTAAGCGTGTCGACTACTCCGCACGTTCGGTTATCGTTGTCGGTCCGGAGTTGAAGATGGGTGAGTGCGGTCTGCCGAAGCTGATGGCAGCCGAGCTTTACAAGCCGTTCATCATCCGCAAGCTCATTGAGCGCGGTATAGTGAAGACGGTGAAGAGTGCCAAGAAGATTGTCGACCGCCGCGAGCCGGTTATCTGGGATATTCTCGAGAATGTGATGAAGGGTCATCCGGTGCTTCTCAACCGTGCCCCGACACTTCACCGTCTCGGTATTCAGGCGTTCCAGCCCAAACTCATCGAGGGTAAGGCAATCCAGCTGCATCCGTTGGCATGTACGGCGTTCAACGCCGACTTCGACGGTGACCAGATGGCCGTTCACCTGCCGCTTGGCAACGAGGCTATCCTCGAGGCTCAGATTCTGATGCTTCAGAGCCACAACATCCTCAACCCGGCCAATGGTGCCCCTATCACCGTGCCTTCTCAGGATATGGTGCTCGGACTCTATTACATCACAAAGATACGTCCGGGTGCAAAGGGTGAGGGACTCACATTCTATGGACCGGAAGAGGCCATCATCGCCCACAACGAGGGCAAGTGCGACCTGCACGCCCAGGTGAAGGTCATCGTAAAGGACCTTGACGAGAACGGCAACCTTGTCGACAAGATGGTAGAGACATCTGTCGGACGTGTGATTGTCAACGGCATCGTTCCTGAAGAGGTGGGCTATGTTAACAAGGTCATCTCGAAGAAGAGTCTGCGTGATATCATTGCCGATGTTATCAAGACCGTAGGTTTCGCCGAGGCATGCGAGTTCCTCGACGGTATCAAGAACCTCGGTTACCGCATGGCATATCAGGCCGGACTTTCGTTCAACCTTGATGACATCATCATTCCGAAGGAGAAGGCCGCCCTTGTGGAGAAGGGTAACGAGGAAATCCGCCAGATTACAGAAAACTATAACATGGGATTCATCACCGATACCGAACGTTACAACCAGGTTATCGATACATGGACCCACGTGAACAACGACCTCGGCAATGTGCTGATGAAGGAGATGACCGAGGCCGATCAGGGATTCAACGCCGTGTTTATGATGCTCGATTCCGGTGCCCGTGGTTCTAAGGACCAGATACGCCAGCTTTCGGGTATGCGCGGACTTATGGCCAAGCCTCAGAAGGCCGGTGCCGAGGGTGCACAGATTATCGAAAACCCGATTCTGTCCAACTTCAAGGAGGGTATGTCGGTGCTCGAGTACTTCATCTCTACCCACGGTGCCCGTAAGGGTCTTGCCGATACTGCCATGAAGACGGCCGACGCCGGATATCTTACACGCCGTCTTGTCGACGTTTCTCACGATGTTATCATCACCGAGGAGGACTGCGGTACTCTGCGCGGTCTTGTATGTACGGCGCTGAAGAACGGCGATGAGGTAATATCGACCCTTTCTGAGCGTATTCTCGGTCGTGTGTCTGTTCACGACATAGTAGACCCCACCACCGGTGAGGTTATCCTTTCTGCCGGTGAGGAAATCACCGAGCCGATAGCACAGCGCATAGAGAACTCGCCCATCGAGAGTGTCGAGATTCGTTCGGTGCTCACCTGCGAGAGCAAGCATGGTGTCTGCATGAAGTGTTACGGCCGCAACCTTGCCACACGCCGTATGGTTCAGAAGGGCGAGGCTGTGGGTGTAATCGCGGCACAGGCCATCGGTGAGCCGGGTACACAGCTTACTCTCCGTACGTTCCACGCCGGTGGTGTGGCTGCCAATGCAGCAGCAAACGCCTCGATAGTGGCAAAGAATGACAGCAAACTGGAGTTCGAGGAACTTCGTACAGTGCCGTTCGATGAGGATGGTCGCAAGTGCGAGATGGTTGTCAGCCGTTTGGGTGAGGTTCGTTTTGTCGACCCCAATACAGGTATCGTACTCTCTACGATGAACATCCCTTATGGTTCTTCACTTTACTATAAGGCCGGCGATGTTGTGGCCAAGGGTGACAAGATAGCCCAGTGGGACCCGTTCAACGCCGTTATCGTGACAGAATATGAAGGTCGTCTGAAGTTCAACGACGTGATAGAAGGTGTCACCTTCCGTGCCGAGACCGACGAGACAACCGGACTTACAGAGAAGATTATCACCGAGTCGAAGGACAAGTCGAAGGTGCCCACCTGCGATGTCATCAGTGCTTCGGGCGAGAAGATAGGTACATACAACTTCCCTGTGGGTGGTCACGTAGTGGTTGAAGACGGTCAGACCGTCAAGACCGGTGAGACCCTTGTAAAGATTCCCCGTGCCGTTGGTAAGGCCGGTGACATCACCGGAGGTCTTCCGCGTGTTACCGAGCTCTTCGAGGCCCGTAACCCGTCCAACCCCGCTGTTGTATCCGAGATTGACGGTGAGGTGACCATGGGCAAGGTTAAGCGCGGTAACCGTGAGATTATCGTTACGTCGAAGACCGGCGAACAGCGCAAGTACCTCGTATCTCTGTCAAAGCAGATCCTTGTGCAGGAGCACGATGCCGTGCGTGCCGGTACACCGCTTTCCGACGGTGTCATCACTCCTGCTGACATTTTGGCTATCAAGGGTCCGACTGCCGTTCAGGAGTACATCGTCAACGAGGTACAGGACGTTTACCGTCTGCAGGGTGTGAAGATTAACGACAAGCACTTCGAGATTATCGTACGTCAGATGATGCGCAAGGTGCAGATCAACGACCCGGGCGACACGGCATTCCTCGAGCAGGAGATTGTGGACAAGCTCGACTTCGCTGCCGAGAACGACCGCATCTGGGGCAAGAAGGTTGTTACCGATGCCGGCGACAGCGAGAACCTGCATCCGGGACAGATAGTAACGTCGCGTAAGCTGCGTGACGAGAACTCGTCGCTCAAGCGCCGCGACCTCAAGATTGTCCAGGTGCGCGATGCCGTGCCCGCAACGTCTACACAGATTCTGCAGGGTATCACCCGCGCCGCTCTCCAGACCAAGAGCTTCATGTCTGCCGCATCGTTCCAGGAGACTACCAAGGTGCTCAACGAGGCTGCCATCCGCGGCAAGGTAGACCGTCTTGAGGGTATGAAGGAGAACGTTATTTGCGGTCACCTCATTCCCGCCGGTACCGGTCTGCGTGAGTTTGAGAAGATCATCGTTGGCTCCAAGGAGGAGTACGACCGTATACAGGCCAACCGCAAGAACGTGATCGACTTTGCTCAGGAGACGGCAGAAGCCAATAAGGAATAATCATTTAATTGAAGAGTTTCTTTAAGTGAAGAGGTAAGAATCTTATTGCTCTGATATTTAAACGCTCTAAAATATTTAAACGCAAAGACGCGAAGACGCAGAGAATTGAAACTCTGTATCTTCGCGTCTTTGCATTTAAAACCTACGCCGTGAAGCCTATCCGCAGCGGCCTTACCATGGCCACACTCTTCTTGACGAGACCGCTTTCGGTCTCCATGACATCACTCTCTTCTATCAGGCTGAACAGTTTCTCGATGTCTTGGCAGTTTCCGGCGGTGGTGTCGCAGGAAGACATTCCCGCTGCCGACATCACGCGCCGTGCCATGTTCTTTATCACTCCGTGGTGTATCAGGTTGTGAACCCACCGCCCGTTGCCGAAATACTCGTCACGCTCTTTCACGGCGTTCTCTATCAGCCGGTACAGTCGTGCGTCGGCCTCGGGAGTCAGATTGTAGTTGTTGCCGTTGCACACACCTCTGGCTATTTCCATAAGTTCTTTAGCCGTGTAGTCATCGAAGTGGAACACCAGCGGGAAGCGCTCCTTCAGTCCGGGATTGTGCTTCATCACCGCCTGCATCTTGTCCTCATAACCGGCCAATATTACTATCAGGTCGGGATTCGGTTCGGCAAGCACAGTCAGCAGTGCGTTCACCACCTCCTTTCCGAAGTCCTTGGAGTCGCTTGACGGATATATCAGCGTGTAGGCCTCGTCAATGAACAGTACCCCGCCGCGCGCCTTCTTTATGGCCGCCATGGTGTTCTTTTCGGTCTGTCCGATGAACTCGCCCACGAGCTTTGCCCTTTCCGTCTCCACGGTATGCCCTTTCGAGAGCAGTCCCATGTTGTGGTACATCTTGGCCACGAGCCGCGCCACGGTGGTCTTGCCCGTACCCGGATTGCCGAGGAAGAGCATGTGGTATCTGTGTTCCGGTGTCTTGTCCAGCTGCAGCAGTCTGCGTTTTTCGTTGAACAGTGCCATTAGCCGGGCGTCTTCCATCTCCTCTTTCAGCCTTTTCAGGCCCACCATATTCTTTAACTGCTCCTCTGCCGACAACGCTTCTTCGTCGTCTTTGCCATCCGCCGTGCAGTCATTTGTGGTGCCGTCATCCGCTGTGTTGTCAACCATATCGTCATCCGCCGTGTTGTCATTGCCTGTGTCCGTATTGTACGAAGAGTCATCATCGTGCAGTGTGATAACGCCGCTGGCATCGGCTATAAATTCGTCTAAAGCAGCCTCAAACTCGTCCTTTTCTTCGTCGTTTTTCACGTCTTCCACATAGTTGTCCGGCCTGTCTATGGTGTTTCTTCTTATCTCGTCGGTCAGCAGTGTGCTGTCATCCGTCGGCATCAGTTCCGCCTCGCATGGCAGTACGTCGTAATACCTCAGTTTGATGCAGGCAAACTGGCACGGACGATTGTTTATGTACACGAAGGCAAGATACTCGCCGTCAGCCCATTCGTCCACCGTTACCACTTCCAGTTGCCTCCGGCTCATCTTCTCGTCCGGCTGGCACTGCTTTATGGCATGGCCGACGTAGCGGTAGTCTTGGGTAAACACTTTTATTCCGATGTTCCTTACACCCTTGGTCTTCTGCCCGAAGCATATTTCGGTGGCAAGGCCGTGGTTGGAAAACTCAGATACGCGTTTCTTTGGATTGTCTGTGCGCCAGAAGCGCAAAATGGAATTTTTCATAATAACAAATGATTTTAAAAAGTTTGAAAAAATAAAGTTACCGATTCTCTTGTTGTGTAAGGGTTTCCGTGCATGCCGCTGCGCTGTAGACTCCCGGAGCGGTATTCCGCAACCCCTATACACTTGTCTGAATTGTTCCCTGCCTCCCCATGCCGGAGTCAGAGACGGTATGAAAAAATGTCAAAGAGCCAAAACCATACAGTCATCCCCCGCAGATACATAAATGTGTCTGCCTGATGCTGTCATCGTTGCCAAGTCAGAAAGTGCTTATACGGTCTTCCGTCAGGAGTCCGTACAGCGTGTTGACTTGTTGGTTTTCGATTCTTTGACTGTCATTTGTTATTATGTTAAATGCCGCTATATCCCTCTTTTTGTGGAATAGCGCTGCAAATATATATCTTTTTTTGTTACCGGCAAAATAATCTTTGATAAAATGTCACATTTCCCAAAACTGTCCAGCCTGTCTTTCGTGCGGTAACTTATTTCCCGTAAAGCAGGCGATACAACTCGCTGTCATGTTTTCTTGTGAATTGAGGGTCAAGTTCCATAACCAGCTTCCACATCTTTTCAGCCCCTTCCTTGTCCCCCGACCTGTACAGATGCTCGCCCTTGCTGTCATAAAGGTTTGCCTCCATGGGCAATACGGCTATCGCACTGTCAATAATGGCAATGGCTTTTTCGTATTGGTGTCTGCGGGCATAGGTATAGCTCATCTGATTCATTGCATCAATCTTTGTTTTGGTGTCATAATCCTGCCCGGCCGCAAGTTCGTACATGTGGAGGGCTTTTGCCGTATTGGCGGTGGTGCCATAGCCGGACTCATACATTATACCAAGCTCGTATTGGGCTGCGGCAACCTCTTCGGCTGCCTGTTCCATCAAATGGAATATCCTCTGTTTTTGTTCAAATGCCGCTTTCTCATCTCTTCTTGTATAGTTGTCTTTCCCATTCAAAGCCTTAAAATAAATAGAGCGCCTTGTCCTTATTGGATTTTCTGTACATAAAATGAGAAGTTGTGAAACATTCTCTATTTTCACATTTTGCGCTTTGGCCATCATCTCTGTTATTTTCCGATATTCATGTTCATCGGAAACCGGCTTGTAGGTGTGCCTTTTGTGAAGTTCCCTTATGCAGTATTGGGAGTCGTAATCGACCGAAGATGGAATGCCTGTATGGTCTTCAACACCAATGCATACCCATACGTCATACCGTCCTTTTACCGGGAAGACCCATTGATTAGCCGCACTATGCCCTCGTTTAAAGCTGTAGTAAAGTATGCCGTTGCTGTCCACATCCATAGAGTCGACGATATAATATGCTTCGAACGGTACTTCTGTCTTTGCGTCAATATAGGATAAAGTCACTGTGTTCTTTTCTTTGACAGTTCGCAAGATTGCTCGTCCCAAGAAAAATGCGGCCACGGATATGGCAATGAGCAATAACAATCCATACTCTGCGAAAAAGTGTTTCCGCCTCGCGGAGCGGGGAATCTTGAAGTCCTCGCGTGGTTGTCGACGCCGCCTCCGCTGCATTTTTATTTCTGCCAATTCCTCGTTACTGATGTCTTCCAACAATATATAGCCTCCATGCCTTAAAGTCTTCCAATCTTCAGCAGACAGGTTTATGCTGCCATTGCGCTGCGGTATGCCGAAATATTCCGTAATGACGGAGATCATCTCCTCGGAATTAGAACCGTCGCCTTCCGAAATATACAGCCACAGCTTTTTACCCGTAAGAAGATAGATACGGTTGTATTGATAATAATTTTTTTTTGTTTCCACCTCGACGATTTCCGTGCAATAGCAGTCCACGTCTTTCAGCATTATCTGATAATTCCATTTCCGGTGAAATGGATACTTTATCTCAATCCTGTCGTTATATACAGCCACACGACGCATGAACAATAATGTTATGACCCCAAGTGTGATGGTGGAAATTATCATACCAGTGGCAATAAAGGTTCCTCTTGTGACCGGCTCACTTAAGATTTTCTCCCAACCTCCACCGGCAAAAAGAAAAAGCAACAGTAATACGGCTGCAATGATTACAGGGTATACCCACCATTTCTGTCTCGATTTAATAATAATTTTATCGTCCATATTATTTTTTTAGTCTATATTGATGACTTTGCTTGTTCTTATCTTGATGTCTTAAATCCATTCAATCCCTGTTGCGTTACCTTTTATCATTGTAAATGGAATGTCACCGGCAATGTGTAGTATACAGCAACAGGCTTGCCATCCTGTTTTCCGGGAATCCATTTTGGCATGGACTTAACCACGCGCATGGCCTCTTTGTCGAGTGATGGGTCTACACTTTCGAACACTTTCACGTCGTAGATGGAACCGTCCTTGCCAACGGCAAATCTCACGAGAACCTTTCCTTCTACACCATTTTCCTCAGCTATTGCCGGATAATGTACGTTCTTCGCCAGCCATATCATGAGTTCTTTAGCTCCACCTGGGAACGAGGGCATCACTTCGGCAATGTCCAGAGGCTTTTCTCCATCTTTGGGCATTTCTTCTGCAATAACCTCTTTGGCTTTGACCATTCCTTCAGGAAGCACCTCTTTTACTTTCACCGTTCTTCTTGGTGTTTGAGTCTTATTTGAGGTACCATTTGTTACGGTCAAAGTTTTGTTGTTTTTATTATATATGAAATATGTTTCTTTATGTTTCATATCGAACATGTAATGCTTTTGGGAGCTACGCTCGTATGTCATGCTATGTTTTTTTATGAAATTCCAATGTCTTAAAAAGTGAAATATCTGTCTC
>ENA-OYXX01000566-OYXX01000566.1-human-gut-metagenome-genome-assembly--contig:-NODE-566-length-16841-cov-8.580603_pt1 | contig 16841 bp, 13 predicted proteins | sample MGYA00243976_ERZ653434 | MGnify/ENA primary metagenome ERZ653434 (study PRJEB26926, sample SAMN06165112) | human gut metagenome | biome: ENVO:00009003; feature: ENVO:2100002; material: ENVO:00002003...
GCGTCAGATGTGTATAAGAGACAGATTATGATTACTCCATCACCAGCACACACTCGGCACCGCGAATGGCCGAACAGCCCGCCGCATAGCTTTGCGACTTCACCTTGCCGCGGCCATGCACCTTCACCGTCAGCCCGCGGCTTTCGAGCATGTATACCGCATCGCGTGCCCCCATGCCCTTCACGTCGGGCACAATGTTGCGCGGTGTGTTTGTCTTTGTCAGCGCCACATCGCCCTGCCGGCGTGCCGCCTTGCCCCATACGGGGTTGCCGTAGGCGTAGCTGCCTTCCCACTGTGTGTCTGTCTTTATATTGAGCATGCCGAGCACATAGTCGGCAGCCATGATGTTTCCGTTCTTCACGTCGGGAATCATCACCGACGCGGTGTCGCGCGCATCGTCCACACTCATCTTCAGGTGTTTGGCCATCACTCCTTCGGCAATATGGTGGAACACCACACCGCTCATGCCGCCGCCCGATGCCGGCAGCCCCGACTTCTCTATGCAGACGATGCAACTGTAACGCGGCTTGTCTGCCGGAAAGAAGCCCGCAAAGCTGAGCCAGTAGTCTACGGTGCCGCTCTTGTATCCGGCCTTGCCTTTCGACACCTGCGCCGTACCGGTCTTGCCCGCCACCTTGAACATGTCGGAGCCGGCCTTTTTTCCCAACCCCTGGCTGACCACATGCTCCAGTATGGTCTGCATGGTCTTGATGGTCTGCGGTTTGGCTATCTGCTCCTTTATCACCTCCGGCGGATATTCCTTTATGGTCTCGCCGTTCTTCGTCACCTTCTTTACGAAGCGCGGCCTCATCATCCGCCCGTTGTTGGCAATGGCGTTGTAGAAAGTAACGGTGTTTATCGGCGCCACCTGAGTCTCATAGCCTATGCTCATCCACGCCAGTGCCGTCTTGCTCCAGTTGTCGTACTGTCCGCGGCCGTTCTTGTGCGGACGGCGTATGACGGGTGGCGTATATCCCACGAGCGGCAGCCGCAGGTCTTCGCCGATGCCCACACGGTGCAGTCCGTCGACATATTTTTCGGGGTTGTTGAAGTAGAACTTGTCTATCACATAGCTCACGCCGATGTTGCTGCTCACCTCAAGGGCACGCGCCACGTTGATGTCCTGATAGCCGCCGCGCCGCCAGTTGTGGTCTTTCATGTCACGGCCGTGCATGGGCATGACGCCACTGCCGGTGTGTATGACGAAGCTCGTGTCGACCACGCCGTCGTCGAGCGCCACGAGAAACGATGCCACCTTGAACACCGACCCCGGTTCGCAGCGGTGGTTGATGGCCTTGTTCACCGTCTCGCGGTAGCCGCCGTCGTCACACTTCACCATGTTCACTATCGCCTTGATGTCGCCGGTCTCCACCTCCATGAGTATCACCACACCCATGTTGCCGTTTATTTCCCTAAGTTCGTCCACCAGTGCACGCTCTGCCAGATCCTGCATGCCCACATCGATGGTGGTCACGATGTCGGCACCGTCATCAGGCGGCATGATGGGTATGCTCATGAACTTGTTGAGAATCTTACGGCGGTGTATCAGTCCGTTCTTGCCGCGCAGTATCGAGTCGTACGACAGTTCCAGACCGAAACGCGCCGTGTCTTTGGCGCCATACATGTCGCCCACCGTGCGCTGGGCCAAAGAGCCGAACGGACGGCGGCGCGAGTTGAACTCCTCCCAGTGGAATCCGCCCTTGTACTTCGACATGTTGAACACCGGCAGCTTCTTCACCTCGGTGAACGTGTTGTAGTCGATGCGCTTCTTCCATATCGGCCAGTTGCGGCTCATCTTGGCGTGTCCCTTTTCCAGATGCTCCTTAAACTCCTTTGCCGACTTCTGCGGAAATATGTTGTGCAGCCCCTCGCAGATATAGTCGATGCTGTCACGCCAGATGGAGTCTTTCTTCTCTCCGCCGGCCTTGAAGTCCATGAATATGCGGTATTCGGGTATGCTGCTTGCCATCAGCCGTCCGTCGCAACTCAGAATGTTGCCACGGGTGGGCTTCACGCTCAGGCTGTCGCTCTTGAGCCGTGCGGCCACATCCGTCCAATATTCCTTTTTCGCCGACATTATATATACAGCCTTACCCAGAATGACCACTCCGGTCAGGGTGAGTGTTATGGCTATCGCCAGATAGCGCGGCATTACTTTCTTACTGTCAAACTTGCTCATAACTATGTTCTGTTGTTTTCTTATTTCTCCGGCACACTGATTATGTACGGAGGCTGGTCTGACGGGCGCAGCAAACTGTCGTTCCTTGCTTTCAGCAGTTCCAGGACGTGGCTCTCGCGGCAACGTTCGGTGAGCGTGCTTGAACTCGACAGAGCCTTGTATTTGGCATCTTTCAGTTTGTTCTCGAGTTTGTCTATCGTTATCATGTCCTGCTGGCACTGGTATCTGAACGCCACATACACGATGGTGAACACCACAATGAGCAGGAACAGCCATATTTGGCCACGCACTATGTCGGCACTCAATATGTCGCCGCCGATGATTTTCTTGAACGTCAGGGCGGATGACGGCTTGGGGTCGTCCTCCTTGGCGCTGTCTTTCAGAATCTGAAGGGCTGTCTCTTTCTTCTCTTCAGGGGCGGCAGGGTCAGCGGGTGCTGTGGGGTCGGCGGTGACTACGTCGGCCACTGCCTCTTTGTCATTATTATCCTTTGCCATGTCAGTATGGATTGTTGTGGTGTAAACGGTTTTTTCTCTTGCTCTCTATTTCTTCTCGGCTATGCGCAGCTTGGCACTGCGGCTGCGCGGATTGCGCTGCTGCTCGCCGGCGTCGGGCACTATAACCTTGTTGTTCACCTGTCGGTACGGCGTGTCCACGCGCCCGAAGAAGTCCTGCGCCACATGTCCGTCGGCGTTGCCGCTCTTGATTACGTTCTTCACGATGCGGTCTTCCAGCGAGTGGTATGTTATCACCGACAGGCGTCCGCCCGGGGCGAGCAGTCCGGTGGCAGCTGAAAGCATCTCGCGCAGGGCGTCCATCTCGTGGTTCACCTCTATGCGCAGGGCCTGAAACAGTTTTGCCATATCCTTCTTGCCACGCTCGCGCGGAAACAGTTTTTCCACGGTGTGCAGCAGGTCGCCGGTGGTCTCTATACGCTTTGCGCCCCGCGCCTTCACTATCTCCGACGCAATGCGGCGTGACGTCTTCAGCTCGCCGTAGAGGTAGATGATGTCGGCAAGGCGTTCCTCACTGTATTCGTTCAGTATGTCGGCGGCCGTCGCTCCGTCGCGCTTGTTCATGCGCATGTCGAGCGGAGCGTCGAAACGGAAGGAGAAGCCGCGCGACTCGTCGTCAAGATGATGGCTCGACACGCCGAGGTCGGCAAGCAGTCCGTCGATATGGTCAACGCCGTAGTAGCGCATCCAGTTTTTCAGATAACGGAAATTGCTGCGCACGAAGGTGAACGTGCCGCCTCCGCCACCATCCTGTCCCACCGCCGATTCTGCCGGAAGAGCCACCGACGCGCCTATCCTCTTTTCGGCATCCTCGTCCTGGTCGAAGCTGTACAAACGTCCGCCGGCACCCAAACGTGAAAAAATCTCACGACTGTGTCCGCCGCCGCCGAAGGTAACATCGACATATATGCCGCCGGGCTTTATTGCGAGCCCGTCAACACTCTCGGTGAGAAGTACGGGCACGTGATATATCGTTTCGTCAGTCATCATCTATGATTTTTTTAGGAATTAGAAGAAATCGCACATCAGGCTCTCCATGGCCTTGCCGAAGTCATCGGGCTGCATGAACGGCTCTCGGGCGTTGTCGTTGCTCCATATCTCGATGGTATCGTCCATGCCGATGAATCTTATTTCCTGCTTTATCTCGGCCATGGCAAGGTATCGTTTCGGGATGAGGAAGCGCCCGTTTCCGTCGAGAGCCACCGACTCCACCGCCGATATAAACTGGCGGAACACCTGCCGGTGGTCCTTGTTCCAGAGATTGAGCTTGGCGCGAAGGTCGTCAATACGGTTGTTCCATACGCTTTCGGGATAAAGCACGAGACAGGGCTGGTGGATGTCTTTTCTGAGCACAAGACGTTCCTCGCCGGCGCCTTGCAGCACCTTGCGGAACACAGCCGGCAGGAAAGCCCTACCCTTGGCGTCTGTCTTTGCTTCTATATTGCCCCAAAAACGCATACACAACTTACGTATAGAGAATTTGGGGTCAAAGTTACATAAATTTCCCCACATTCCCCCACTTCTCGCCACTATTTTTGCAATGCAATTTTGCAATTTATCCGGATAAAGTTCCATACAGTTGGTTTTCAGCATGTTAACACCGTCACTGCCTTACGGCGAAGGCCCCGCCATAAGGTTATATGGTTCATCCGACATTTGAAGTGATATTCTGCCAACATTTTCAAAGGAAGTTGGTATGGGTTTTCACAAATACCATACAATATATGTTTTGGGGACACAGATACACGGAGACGGAGGGCTTTAAACGCAAAGACGCTGAGGCGCAAAGGTTTTAAGTTTTTCTCTGTGTCTCCGTGTTAAAAAAATAATCTTTGCGTCTCTGCGTCTTTGCGTTTAAAAATATTTCTCTGTATCCAAAACATGCGTCTTGCTTACCGCTCTTTCATTCAGCTTTTGCTACAAGGCCCGGGTAACGGTGTTACGTGGCTCAAGTAACACCGTTACCCGGCTCAAGTAACAGTGTTACATGGCTCAAGTAACAGAGTTACGTGGCCCGGATAACAAATTCGAAGGCCCCGGCCTTTGTCTCAAAAGGCTGTTTCGGCGGTCAATCCGTGTGGTTAAATGAAAAAGCCGTGTGTCAAAAAAAGGAATATTTGATTTTGAAAATGGTGTTTTTCATTATTTTTTCAGTAATTTTGCGGCTTAAAGACGAAACAGATACATAAATTTGAATAAATGGGAAAAGTAATTCTTACCGGTGACCGCCCAACCGGAAAACTTCATTTGGGGCACTACGTAGGCTCACTGCGCCGCCGCGTGCAGCTGCAAAACGAGGGCGACTATGACAAGATGTTCGTTTTCATGGCCGATGTACAGGCTCTCACCGACAACGCCGACAACCCCGAAAAGATACGCCAAAACCTCATAGAGGTGGCTCTCGACTATCTGGCCGCCGGCCTCGACCCCGAAAAGTGCACGCTCTTCGTGCAGAGCCAGATACCGGAACTGGCCGAGCTGACCACATATCTGATGAACCTCATAACGGTGTCGCGCGTGCAGCGCAACCCCACGGTGAAGACAGAGATAAAGATGCGTAACTTCGAGGCAAACATACCGTTGGGCTTCTTCTGCTACCCCGTGAGCCAGGCTGCCGACATCACTCTGTTCAAGGCCACAACGGTGCCGGCAGGCGAAGACCAGGAGCCCATGCTTGAGGTGACGCGCGAACTGGTGCGCCGCTTCAACCAGACTTATGCCGAGGTGCTCGTAGAGCCGAACATCATGCTGCCCGAAAATGCCACGGCACGCCGCCTGCCGGGAACTGACGGCAAGGAGAAGATGAGCAAGAGCCTCGGCAACTGCATCTATCTGAGCGACTCGGCCGACGAGGTGTGGCAGAAAGTGCGGTCGATGTTCACCGACCCCGACCATCTGCGCGTAGATGACCCGGGCAAGGTGGAGGGCAACGCCGTGTTCACTTATCTTGATGCCTTCAGCACCGATGACGACTTTGCCAACCTGTGGCCTGAATACAAGAATCTTGACGAGCTGAAAGACCACTACCGCCGTGGCGGACTGGGTGACATGAAGTGCAAGAAATTCCTGAACACCATTCTCAACAACTTCCTCGAGCCTATGCGCCAGCGCCGCCATGAGTTCGAGCAGGACATACCCGAGATATACAACATACTGAAAAAGGGAACCGAACGGGCACGCGAAACGGCCGCACAGACCATGGATGAGGTGCGCCGCGCCATGCGCATAAACTATTTCGACGACGTGGAACTGATAAAGAGCCAGGCGGAGAAATTCAGGAAAGGCTGAGTAATCGGGAATTGAGAATTGAAAATTATGATTTGCCCTGCTCGTGTATGGTAATCATAATTTTCAATTCGCGTTATTTTCCTGTTCTTCAAATTCTGCAATCCATTCCTTTACTTTTGCTTGCAGCAAGGTTTTATCCGGTAAACAAAACTGATAAGCAGACGCATATATATTAGCATCCTTTGGCAAAGTCAATTCAACCAATGCGTCTTCCTTTGATTTACAGAGCAGTATTCCGATAGTCGGTTTTTCAAAATCAAGCCTCACATAACGATCGAAATAATTAACATACATCTGCATCTGTCCTAAATCCTGATGAGTCAGTTTGTCAATCTTCAAATCAACAAGCACATAACATTGAAGCATACGATTATACAAAACAAGGTCCACATAAAAATTATCCTCATTGAATGTAAACCGCTTTTGTCTTGCCTCAAAAAGAAAGCCCTTACCCATTTCCAAAAGAAAAGTCTGCAATTTACTGATGATTGCATGCTCCAAGCTGCTCTCACTGTAAGAACTGTCAGGTTTCAAACCTAAAAATTCCAACGCTATCGGATTCTTTATTATATCGGAAGGTTTCTCTATTACCTGTCCCTCTTCTGCCAAACGCAAAACTTCGTTCTTGTTGTGACTCAAAACAATACGTTCATACAGACAACTGGCTTGCTGACGCTGAAGCCACTTATATCCCCAATTCTGCCGTTTTGCCTCTATCTCATAAAAATGTCGTTCATCAGGATTGTCTATACGCATCAGTATCTGATAATGATTCCATGAAAGAGAAAATTCAGAAACAGATTTTGTCTGCGGCGCAGACAAAATTGCATAGACATGATAAAACTTTCTGCACTTAGCCAATGTTTCATAAGACCATCCCTTGCCAAATCTGTCTGTGAGCTTTGTGGAAAGCCTGTTCAGTACGCCCTTACCATAGGTCGCACGATAGTTGCCTTTCTGTTCAAACTCAAGAATATACCGGCCTATGCCATAATAAGTATAAACCATTGCCGTATTCACAGCTTTGGCTACATGTCTGCGACTCTCTTCGATAAGTCCGGAAACACGCCCGAACAGTTCTTCTTCGCTTTCAATCGTGTCAAGTTTATCTTCAACGCTCATACCCCGTCAAGTTTTTATAGCGACAATACCGCATATCTTTCAATCCGTTACACCTCTGTTCCGATTTAAAGAAAAAAACTTTCCTTCTAACCCAACCGGACATCCGGCTCCAAAGATAACGAAAAAAAGTGAAAGGCAACGCCTTTTATCCCTTCTTATTTTGTCACTCGCTCAAATATTATTAATTTTGCACCCACGAATATATTCATTATTTAATATAAGACTATGGCAAAAAAAGCGTTACTGATGATCCTCGACGGATGGGGCATCGGAAAACATGGTTGCGGCGACGTCATATACAACACGCCGACACCTTATCTCGACTATCTTACAGCTATCAGTGCTCACTCACAGCTCGAAGCCTCGGGCGAAAACGTGGGACTGCCCGACGGACAGATGGGCAACTCTGAGGTGGGACACCTCAACATCGGCGCAGGCCGCGTGGTATACCAGGACCTCGTGAAGATAAACCGTGCATGCAATGACGGCTCTATCATGAAGAACCCCGAAATCGTAAGCGCATACACATACGCACGCGACAACGGCAAGAAACTGCACCTGATGGGACTGACGAGCAACGGCGGCGTGCACTCTTCGCTCGACCACCTGAACAAACTCATCGAAATAGCCGGTGAGTACGGACTGAAGGAGACCTACGTGCACTGCTTCATGGACGGACGCGACACCGACCCGAAGAGCGGCGCCGGATTCATAAAGGAGCTTACCGACACATGCGCCAAGAACGGCGCGCACATAGCAAGCATCATAGGACGTTTCTACGCCATGGACCGCGACAAGCGCTGGGACCGCGTAAAGACAGCCTACGACCTCATCGTAGGCGGCAATGGACAGAAGGCCGACGACATGGTGGCCGCCGTTGAGGCAAGCTATGCCGAGGGCGTGACCGACGAGTTCATCAAGCCCATCTCAAACGCCAACGTCGACGGAACCATCGGCGAAGGCGACGTGGTGATATTCTTCAACTACCGCAACGACCGCGCCAAGGAGCTTACACAGGTGCTCACACAGCAGGACATGCCCGACGAAGGAATGAAGACCATCGCCGGCCTGCAATACTACTGCATGACCCCCTACGACGCATCGTTCACGGGCGTGCACATCCTCTTCCCCAAGGAGAACGTGGAGAACACTTTGGGCGAATATCTCAGCTCGCAGGGCAAGCGCCAGCTGCACACGGCAGAGACGGAGAAGTACGCCCACGTTACGTTCTTCTTCAACGGCGGACGCGAAACCCCGTTCGAGGGCGAGGACCGCATACTCGTACCGTCGCCCAAGGTGGCCACATACGACCTGAAGCCCGAAATGAGCGCATACGAGGTTAAGGACAAGCTCGTGGGTGCCATCAACACTCAGGAGTACGACTTCATCGTGGTGAACTTCGCCAACGGCGACATGGTGGGCCACACCGGCGTATACAACGCCATTGCCAAGGCCGTGCACGCCGTGGACAACTGCGTGCGCGAGGTGATTGAGGCTGCCAAGGCCAACGACTACGAGGCCATAATAATTGCCGACCACGGCAACGCCGACAACGCCATCAACGCCGACGGCACGCCCAACACGGCACACTCGCTCAACCCCGTGCCCTTCATCTACGTGACCGACAACAACTCGGCAACGGTGAAGAACGGACGTCTGGCCGACGTGGCTCCCTCCATCCTCCACATCATGGGACTGGAGCAGCCGGCAGACATGACGGGCGAAAACCTTATCTGCGACAACAAGTAATAGCGAAACGAATGAGAGGGAGGTATCAAAATGCAAAAAGATATGTCCCTACAAACATTTTGATACAGCCTTGTATCTGTAACAGATACCAAAAATAAGCGGGATGAGAAAAACTCATCCCGCTTATTTTGGTTATTCATTGTTGTTTATTTCATCAAGTTTAAACGTTTCATATCCCAAGCCAAACACACCGGCAGACACATGATATGCCACATCAAAGAAATAGGTATTGCTTTCTCCATCATAGTAAGAATACTGTGCTTCGCTTGCAACACTCTTCAAAGAAGCAACTTCAGACACATATACATCACCATAACTCGGGTGTACGTATCCAATGAAACATGAAGCCACCTCCACATTATCCTTAGCATCATGTGTGAAGAAGAAATCAACCCCACCGCCCCAATTTGCTATCTTATATCGTTCGGGAAACTGTACGCAACGATAAAGTGAAAGTCCGGCATCTTCACCTTCAAAATATAAGGAATATGTGTATGTGCCTGTAGCCACGACATTCCAAGTTACGTATGTGAACGTACGCTTATATGAAAAGAAACCGTCTGTTTCCTTATACAGATACCGGTATGCCTCCGGCACTGTCAGTTCTACATCATATGTACGGCCGGCTTCTGGTGCCTTGATACTCTTCACTGTCACTGTTGCCCTGTCCTCACCGTCTGCAAAATGTGCGGCAGAGACCTCAAACAAGTCATCCGTGTTCTTTATGAATTCCGGCTCAACATCCACAACTCCTTTTGTATTGTCTCTCATCAACTCTACCGTAAACACTGTTTCCGAATCCGGATCGGCTTCTTCTTCCGCATCACCGGCACTTACAAAAGTCACGCCGGCTTTTGCTTCCACATTATCCTGTGGTCCAACACCTTCATATTCATTGTCATCGCCGCATGCGGAGAAAACCACTGCTGTCATGACCATGAACATATATTTATTGACTTTTCTCATATCTTTGTTGTCCTTTCTTTAGTATTATTCATTTTATTTTTTAATCAGTCACACCATCTTTCAAATCTGCATTTTGACCGGGCGTAGGCTGCTCACCACCCTTATTGTCTATGATACCGGCATTGCTGTTTGTCTCACTCGTACAGAAACGCATATTGAGCCATGGGTCATCTGCCTTGACATTAAACTTGAAGGCATCCGGCATGTTCGAAGGAGCACCGGCGTGGAAACGTACGATATTCTTGTTGAGACGACGTGCGTCACTTGTAAAGAAGCCTTCGCACCACAACTCTACACGACGCTGAAACCATATCTCGTTATCCAAGGTAAGTCCGCGCCCATCGACTGTATATCCGGGATCACGATAGGTCTTCACAAAGTTCTCAAGCACCTGCCTGGCAAGAGACTCCTTGCCACTCTTTGCCAATCCCTCTACTTGTATCAGAATCATCTCCTCAACACGCATAAGAGGCCAGTCGTTATTGTTAAGTGTACTACCAACGCCTGACTGCTGACCGAACTTAATACTTGTATAAGGGCCGAACTCAATCTTACTGTCATCATCCATCACCAAGTCGGCAATGGCATCACCTTGCGCACCAGCCCATGTCAGATTTGCCCAATTATCAGAGTGTCTGTTGACATCAAGCCACCATCCCTTGCGGACATCAGTGGCAGAAATCATGTCATAAAGCAAAACATTAATTGTCGGAACATTACCGGTGGCCGGAGCATATCCGTCTCCCGAAAATGCACTGATCCATGACGAACTTGTGGCGTATCCGCCGTCATTGGCCATTGCATCCGTTATATCTATACCCCATATCCAATTGTGTTCGTTGATATTACAGAATGTAGGAACACTTACCTCCGACATTGTAGCAGGGGTATATCCCGCCATGGCCTTTTCCGCATCGGCAGCAGCCTCAGCATACATACCCATAGCAAGATGAGCACGGGCACGCAATCCATAAGCCACATTAACATTTACCTTACTCTTGTCACTGCGGTCTGCCGTAAGATTGGCCACAGCATAATCAAGGTCTTCCATTACAGCCTTATAGACTTCTTCCACCGTAGCACGCGGATTATTGCCATACTCATGCTTTCCATCAAGCAAAGGCACACACGGCAATTCCTTGCCATCTACGTACCGGACCTGAAAATATGGAGCAAGCGACATATAATCAAAAGCCCTTATAGCACGTGCCTGCGCCATCTTATTGACAGCATCAGGGGACTGCGTATCCTCTGGGAACGACGCAATAATTTCATTGGCAATACCCAGTTGTTTGTACGGCATGATATAACGTATATACGGATTGGCGTAGTCGGCATTTCGCGTAGAGAGTTCCAATGCTGCCGAGAACCAGTTAAATCCGTTGTCTCCCATAACCACGTCAGCCCCTTCACAATCCTGTGACAATGCCATCGTTATGAATCCGAAGTCATCAGCACGCTGATTGTCAAACGATACCTGATACAGACCATACGGCTTTGCCATCATGGAAAACATGCCGTTGAATGTGGCTTCCACCCGCTCCGGCACCATATCATTGACCTCTTTCGACTGGTCGCCCGTAATAGCTCCCATCTCCGGGTTGGTACTGTCAATGTCCGAGCACGACATGGCCACCAGCCCTCCTATAACAAACAGTGAAATCTTATGTAGTTTCATATATTTTCTTTTATTTTTCTCTAATATATTCTTTATGTATATGAGGATTGTCAGAATGTAAGCGACACACCAGCCGTAACGGTACGCATACCGGCATAACTACTTGAGGCAAGACCACTGCCATATGTCATCGAACCTATGCCGAAATTGTAACGCGGATCAAGACCCTTACGCTTGGTGAGCAGGAAAAGGTTCTCACCCGATACAAAAACACGCAAATCGGCTATCTTCAGCGGATTGACAATCTTGGCGGGGAACGTATATCCAACTGTCAGATTGTTCAGCGTAAGATAATTGGAACTTGTAAGGAACCTGTCTTGGGCTGTCTGTGAAGCAATACCGGGATCGTCTGCCGCAGCCGTGCTAATACGTGGAATGTCTGACAACTTATTGTCTTCACTCCATGCATTGAGCAAATCCTTGTGCATTGCCGTTCCGGCACTTTGTCCGCCATGCATCAGCACTTGATAGGCACCGTCGTAAATCTGTCCCCCGAGTTGGAAAGAGAACTGGGCGCTCAAGTCAAATCCATAGGCTCTGAAACTGGTGCCAAATCCTCCAATCACATCAGGTAACGTCGTTCCACAATCATATTGTGTCGCTTTGGTAATATCTTCCGTAAGTTCCACAACAGTGTATGTTGTCTTGTTGCCATCGGCACCAACAGATGTCTTCTCCACATCCATATACCATTGTGCCTTGCCTGTTTCGCGGTTCACTCCTGCATACTTCTTCATATAAGCCTGATAGATTGTGCCGCCAATTTTCCTTATGTAGTAGCCGCCCTTTATACCATCCTTGGCTACAGACGGGTCAAGATCTGTAATTTCGTTGACATTGTGCGTAAGGTTCACATTCACGCTCCACTCCATGTCCTTTGTCTTCAAAACCGTTCCGTCAAGTACCACCTCTATACCTTTATTGACCATACTTCCGATATTGGTAGGATAACTCGATACGTTGATACCACTTGACAGAGGCAGAGGTTTGTTGAAGAGCATATCGCTCGTTGTACGCTTATACAATTCAATACTACCGCTGAGACGGTTGGAGAAGAGGGCAAAATCCACACCGAAGTTCCATGCCTTGGAAGTCTCCCATGTAAGTTCGTCGTTACCTTTCTGCACCATGCTGATATTATATTCGCCCGTATCCTCATTGTACAAGGCCTCATACATATCTGAATAAGCCTGCCACGGATATGTCAAAGAAGACAGGTTGTCATTACCCTGCACACCATAGCTCAACTTGACTTTGAGCAAATCCACCCATTTCACATCACTCATGAAACTCTCCTTGTTGACCTGCCATGCAAGACCGAAAGAGCCGAAATTTCCCCATCGGTGTCCGGGGGCGAACACCGATGATGCGTCGCGACGGAACGAAGCGCTGGCAAAATACTTCTCATCATAGTTATACTGCACACGACCGAGAAAACCTTCCGTCATATAGTTGTCGGTATTCGACCCTAAAGATTTTTGTGAAGAGCCATGAGCATTGTCAAGTTCACCGATGGTCGGGGCATAAAGGTGGTCATTGGAACCACTCAGATACTGTCTCTTATACTTGAACTGTTCATAACCGAAAAGCACTCCCACCGTATGTACATCAGCAAATGTTCTGTTGAAGTTTGCCAGATACTGCTGGTTTACAGTCATGTAACGGCGATTACGCAAGTACACCTGTCCGTCAACACTCGAACCGCTCGCAAAAGTACTGTAAAGAGCATTATAACGCTGATTATAAGATGTTACGGATAGAGCAGCCGAAAGATCAAGACCTTCTAACGGAGTGACAGTGGCCATCCACTTTCCATTGAAAATGTCTGAATAGGCATGCTTGCTGTTATACTGGTTGTCACGAACTGCATTGCCGACGAAGTTAGGGCGCTTGTACGTAGTTTGATTAGAATCATAAATCACGCGACCGTTTTCCGTCCTTACCGTTCCATCGGCATTACGCACATACAAAGGATAGATTGGTGCAATGTTGTTTGTTATGTAGAACACATTGCCCGAAGAACCATAGTTAAGGTTATCTTCGTCCCAACTCGCAGTCTCGCTGTCACTATGAGTAAAGCCCATATTAGTAGTCAGCCTGAGCCAGTCCTTAGCTCTATAATCTATATTGGTACGTGCCGTATAACGCTGATAGCTCGAGTTATCCACCTGTCCGCCATCATTCAGATAACCGGCACTGGCATAATAATTAATACGTTCATTGGCTCCCGACACGGTCATGTTATACTCTTGGCGGAAAGAATTGTGGTATGTCTCATCATACCAGTTGTCCGCCGTATAGTAATAGTCACCTACTACACGTCCCATAACAGCATTGGGGTTCATCTTGAAATTGGTGCCAATGAGTTTCTCACCCTCCGGCAGGCTATAAATATTGTATCCCAAACCTCCATTGTTCTGTTCAAACAAGTTTGCATCAGCAAAGGCATAGGCCTCTCCCTTGCTGCTACCGTTATAATACTTGCTGTTGAACATAGCCCGATAATGGGTTTCATAATATTGGGCGGGATCAGTAATCACATCATACTGAGGTATGAGACGCGAGTTGGAACCCCATTTGGCATCCACCGTCACCTTAGCTTCACCGACCTTTGCCTTCTTTGTTGTTATGATAACCACACCATTAGCGCCACGTGCACCATAGATGGCACTGGCCGAAGCATCCTTCAAGACTGAAATTGACTCAATATCATTGGGATTGATGTTGGATATACCGAATTCATACGGGGCACCATCCACAATATAGAGCGGATTTGAACTGGCATTCATCGAGCCTATACCACGAATACGAATAGTTGGTTCACTGCCAGGCTCTCCCGAACTTGATACTGCCTGCACTCCCGCAACCTTTCCCACAAGCGCACTCGTTGCTGCCGTGGATATATGGTTGCTGATGTCCTGTGTCTTGATTTCTGCAGCAGAACCGGTAAAAGCCGATTTCTTAGTCGTTCCATAAGCCACAACAATCACCTCGTCAAGGCTCTTTCCGTCTCTGTTCAGATAAATTCTCATCTGTTTCTTAACAGCGACCTCCGTGCTCTCCATGCCAACGTACGACACAGCAATGCGTGTTCTGCCGGCAGGTACAGTAAGTTCGAACTTTCCTGCGGCATCAGTCACAACTCCGGTATTAGTCCCCACCACTCTCACGGTGGCTCCGATAACCGGCTGGCCGTCATCCTGCGAGATCACCACGCCGGTGACAGCCGTCTGGGCCAGCGCAACTCCTGCGGTGAGCAGCAGCGAGGCCAGAAACATAATCAGTCTTCTTTTCATAAACGATAATTTAAAAATATGATAAATGTTATGTAATGTCGGTGTCTGCCAAAGGCAAACCTGCCACGGACGAATAAAAAAATGTCTGCCTCTCGGCGCGAGGCAGACATTAAAAAGACAGCTTGGAAACCGGTTTTCCTCTCGGCGCGAGGCAAGCGTACAGACACGTTATTTTTGTGTATATTTGTCACAGCCTGGCTATACCGGAGGCTGTTTCCTGGCAATCAGAGCATGTTCCGGCTTGTCAGAACTTTATTTTAATAACCCAAAAACAAAAGACTATTATGTTCAAGATTTCATTCGACTTCCACATGAGTATCAGGAAGAACGGCACCAAGCCCCAAACAAAGACGGGTGCAGTAAGGCTCAGCACCTTCGCCGACAGAGAAGCACAGTTCATGAGAAAATCAAGAAGTGTCAGTACGCGCAACAACTATCGCACGGCCATAGCTTCCGTCATCATGTTTGCCGGAGACGGCGTAACACTGTCCGACATAACCGCCGACATGACCGAAGCGTATCAGGCATGGCTCCGGTCGCGCGGGATATGTCTCAACACAGTTTCGTGTTACATGCGCTCGCTGCGTGCCATATACAACAGGGCTGTAGAGGCCGGCATCGTGACTGATGTCCGGCCGTTCCGCCATGTGTTCACCGGCAAGGCTCCAACGGACAAGCGGTCGGCTGACATGAACGACATCCGCCGGCTGCTGTCTCTGAAACTGACCCCCGGAACGCCTCTCGAACTGGCCCGCGACATATTCATCTTCAGCTTCTATGCCATGGGCATGCCGTTCGTCGACCTTGCATTTCTAAAGAAATCGCAGATATCCAACGGTCATATAATATATTACCGCCACAAAACCGGGCAGCGTATCTGTGTGGCCATAGAGCCGTGTATGGCTGAAATAATGACACGCCACGGCAGCGCATCGGGCGAATACGTATTTCCCATTATTCGCTCGGCATCACTGGAAGATGCCGTCCGCGAATACGCCACGCGACTGACCACGTACAACCGTACACTGAAACGTCTTGCCGCCATGGCCGGCATGAATCATACCCTGACATCGTATGTGGCACGCCATACATGGGCAAGCGCAGCTTTCAGGTCGGATGTCGACCTGAAAGTCATATCCAAGGCCATGGGACACACTAACCCGCGCACCACAATGGTGTATATACGTGAATTGGATGACAGCAGCATAGAACAGGCCAACCGCAGGGTGATAGACAGCATAGGATAAATGTATCACTTGAATGTAGGGGCATAATCTCGTTTTTGCCCGTTCACAGCATATAATAAAGATCGTGTTGCAGACAAAAACGAGATTATATTGCTATGGCTTCATACTGAGTAGCTTTATAGTATCTGTAAATTCAATTATAACTTTGGCAAAGTTGGGATTGTCGTTTCGGATTATTATTGTTGCATGGTTCAACAAACCGTCTAAATCAATAACGGATGATGATATCAACGTAAAGTTGTCTTTGTATTTATATGTAGGAATCCTTCATGTTCTGCCTTCATTACGGTGTAACCCGATTGACTGTTTATTTTCGATAAAGACAATTCTGTCATAATGCAGAAAAATAGGTAGCCTTCAAGCCGGTACGTTTCTCATAGGCTTCTTTCATTTCCTGTTCCAATTTTTTTATACACTCGCGCTTCTTAGCCTTTGCCTTCTCAAAACGTAGTAGCGCTTCTTCACGTGTCATTACCTTCTTTTCCATACATTTTTGTTTAATATGGATGCAAATATAAGCAAAGAAATTGATATCGGGAAATTTTCTGTTAGTTTTCACAAACTTATTCCTGTAATGAGTTTGATAAAGTTTCATTTGCCCCCTGGTATCCGCTTAATATATTCTACAATCTGTAAATACGCACCACAAAGTCACGATATGCCATATAACATGCATAATTATACTGTTTAGAGGGTAAAAACTATCGAAAAGGCAGTAAATTGACGGTTTTACTTACATTTTATTTCAAACAAATCTGCTTTTTTAAATATTTTTATTAATTTTGCAACGTATTAATATAC
>ENA-OYXX01000567-OYXX01000567.1-human-gut-metagenome-genome-assembly--contig:-NODE-567-length-16827-cov-8.186382_pt1 | contig 16827 bp, 10 predicted proteins | sample MGYA00243976_ERZ653434 | MGnify/ENA primary metagenome ERZ653434 (study PRJEB26926, sample SAMN06165112) | human gut metagenome | biome: ENVO:00009003; feature: ENVO:2100002; material: ENVO:00002003...
CGGACAAATACAAGAATATGTCCCTACTATGTGCTTCCGTTGCATTTTGACACACTCTCTTATTCTCTTTCACCGGCGCTTCACATCTTTATTTCTAATACGGAAATTTGTCTGTAGGCAAAAGCACAAAATCATAAACAGGGCGGATAGCAACCTTATATTCACCTAAAATCACGTCCTCATAATGATGGTCTGTCAACAACAGCAGTTGTGTGGCTTTGGTTTTCCTTGCAGCAAGCAGCAAACCTGCAATTTCACGTTTGCGGGTCTTATCGTTGCTGATGTCATACGACACCTGTATTGCTTGAAGTGCCTTATTTCCCTGACATACAATGAAATCACACTCGCCCAAGCGGTCACGGTAATAATAAATGTCTTGCTGTACGGCATGACAGCGGCGCAGCAATTCCAAATAAACGACGGTCTCAAGCCGCCACCCCATATTGTCACCGACAAAAGCATCGGCACGATAGTTCATAAGTGCAACATCAATGGGATAATATTTCTCACCAACGATGCGCAGTCTGCTCTTTGCCGAATACTTTCTCAGTCCCACAAAGAGGTATGCCTGACACAGATAGCCAAGATAGTTCTTGGCTGTGTGTACAGACTTTAAACCAAACAGACGGCGCAGTTCGTCATCAGCGACAATAGATGGAACAATATTCATCATGTGGTATGCCATCTGCTCAAAGGCAGCCTTATAGCCAATACTGAAGCGTTGCTCTATGTCACGCACAACGATATTCTCGACAAGTGTCCCTATATAGTCGCGCTTGTTCGCCACCATTTGCAGTTCAGGGAAACCGCCATTTTTCAGATAGTTGTCAAAAGCAGCCCTGCGCAATGCTATGGCTTTGGTAGAAAGACTTGTCTTGTCCACATTCTTATAGTCGCAATATTCAGAAAACGAATATGGATAAAGACTGATGGCATGATGGCGCCCGGTGAGGTGCGTGGCAAGCTCGCCACTCAGTAATTTTGCATTCGACCCCGTTATCAGTATCCGCATGTTGCGGCGTAAAAGTCTGTTCACAAACAAATACCATTCGGGGATATTCTGTATCTCATCAATAAACAAATGGGTGAAATCGCCATATATCTTATACAACACTTCCAACACATCATTCAGGTCACGGCCTTCTATAGCAGACAAACGCTCGTCATCGAAATTGACATACGCGAACCTTACACCATTACGTCTCAACACATTATAGCACAATGTGGATTTTCCGCTTCGCCGCACTCCAATCACAACCTGTGCCTGCGGACTGTCCATGTCAACAAGCTCCTCTTCCTTTCTCTGGACGAGTGTCAACGAGCCCTTAGCATCAAGTTCCTCACGCTGGTCAGTCAGTATGCTTTCCAAATCCCTTTTATCCATCTCTACGTTCGCCATCAATTACAAAATATACCGCAAAGATACGAACATTATTCCCAAAAATGCAATAATTTACATGGTTTTTGTATTCCCAAATGCAATAATTTACATAGTTTGGGTTTTCCCAAATGCAATAATTTACATAGTTTGGGTATTCCCGAATGCAATAAATTACATAATTTGGGTATTCCCAAATGCAATAATTCGCATCTTTTATTTCACCACCATTTTCTTGCCGTTGACAATATATACACCGGCGGGCAGGTCTTTTACGTTGTCAGACACGCGGCGGCCATCGACGGAATATACCGGACCTGTTACGCCATCGGCCTCAACTTCGTCAATACCCGTGGGCGTGGGACCCGCTATGCGTATGCGGCTCATGGCACCGGCCGTCTGTGCCGGCACAGGCAGTTCAAGATAACAGCGGAAGGCGCCCAGCTTGCAGTTGTTGCCAATCTTCACAAACTCGCCCGTCTCCGCGTCGTAACCATAACGCCACACCCTGTCGGTGGAGCTTATCGTGGTATAGTCGTAGTTGCCGTGCATGGCCAGTTCGCCAGCCCTTACAACATTGAGAGTGTCGGTAGGATAAAGTTGCACGTTCTCGAAAAAGGCTTCGTTATAAAGGAAACCGGATTCCGACGGACGGACGAAATAAGGCGTATTGGCCTCAAACTTGTCCACCTCGGCATAGGTTATAGTGCCCTTATCAGCATCATAAGTGTCGAGGCGCGCCACCTCCATGCCACCGGCCTTTACAGAAGCCAGCTGCTCGTCAGACAGTGAAACGGGCAGAATGAGTGTGCTCCACTGCCCGCCGGGGAACTCACGCATGAAGTCGAACGCTTTTATGTCGGCACGGCAACCGCCTGTCGCGTAAGCATCGTATGAGAAGTCGAACGAAAACCCATCGTCGGCATCATCTGCGAGAATAAGGAAGTCACAGCACCAGTGCATATTGCCTTCCTCATCACTTTCAAGATAAAGTTTGTTCATGTCGTTGTACCCGAAACTCTCCGGTGACAGCGTATATATCAGTGCATTGGTATTTGCAGGAGTGAGCTTTTCACTCGTCATGTCATAACCACCCGTATTCAGCATATTGATTGACACCACACGATTGTTGGTGGCAAGGTCGGCGTTGATATAGCCAATATCAGTGTATATGCCGTCGGCAGAATTGTATCCACCCAATGCGAACAATGCCACGTTGTTGCCCATGGAGTCGTAACAGGTGAGGAACGGATTGTTGATAATGCCGTCGGGATATATCGACTTCACGACATCATTCTCAATGTAAGTGAGCACCTGGTTGGTTAGGTTCACCACTGCGGGGGTATCGCCTGTCTCTGCTCCGGCAAGCTTGTTCATGGCAAGGAACAGCACTGCGCCGCTCTCACCGCCGAACACGGTGTTGTCTGCCGAGTAGACCACCACGCGCAGTGTGCCGTTGGGACGCACAGCCGTCGAAATGCTGTGCGTCGGTACTGTGCCACTGCCAAGACCGCCGGACTTCATCGCCCTGTCGGTAAAGGCATAGAGAAAACCGTTGGTCTGGTCGTTGACAAACTCGAATGTCACGGGCTTTGCCACATCACACTGGAAAGCGTTCACCGGCACGCCGGCGTTTTCAATGCCTATGTCTATGCCCCAACATTTGTATGTCGCGTTGTAATATATCTCCGACACCGTCATTGTCGGTCCGGCCATGGCACGGCATACGCCAAACACGGCCAGTAGGCAGAATATCAATATATGTCTTTTCATATTCGTTATCTTTTGTGTTTATCGTTTATTGGTTTGCTATGCGCCGTGCCAGTTCCACCACGTCGGCCACCGTTATGCGTCCGTCACCGGTGAGGTCGGCCTTATCCACCTGCACATTGGAAAGGTCACCGTCGGAGATGTACTTCGACAGCGCGACGAGGTCGGCAACGTCAAGACGACCGTCGCCGTTGATGTCGCCGTCAATATCGGGAATCCGTTCGCCCACAGTAACAGAATATTGGGCGATTATGTTCTGTGCCTCCGAGTCGGTTCCTATCCAAAAATAATATTCGCCGGTCTCATCGGGAAGAAACGAGAAATCCACATCCGCCGTCTCACCCGCTGCTATAGACACCTTGTCGTAATGCATGCCGCGGTATATCAGATTTTCTTCTTCATACATTCTTTCAGAAACATAGAACAGGTAGAGCGGACCACTGTAATCGTCACCATTGTTCTTTATCGAGACATAGAAATCAAAGTCTTCACCGGCAATCGGTTCATTGTATATGCCAGCCGAAACAACTTCAAGATCAACCACCGGCACCTCCCCGTCGAATGTCAGCAAGCACTCGCCGATAATCTTAGTTTCATCAATGGTACCATCGTCATTGGGAGCAACGGTGCTGATGTATATATAATGATCCTTTGCAACTTCAGGAGTCATATATAAAGTGACATCTGTGCTGCCGCCCTCCAGTATGGCCACACCCGTACGGCCAAAGAGACTGTACTCCGTCTCGTCTTCCACACGGCTGATGAAATACAAATTCCCGTTATATTCCTCTCCCGAATTGTTTATCTTTGCCGTTATAATCTGACTCCGTCCCACAGTCGGTGTCTTTGGAACATCAAAATCGGAAACAGAAAGGTTGACGAGAGGATGAACTTCTGTCAAAACGGTGTCGCTGATATTGACAATAACATAGTAGCGGTTCTCATCAATGCAGCTCAGCCATTCGTCTGTCCCATTTATACGGCTGACAGGATAAACCTTATAAGTGCCCGGCTGTGTCAATCCCGACACATCAATACCTAATCTGGGGTAATAATAAAAGGGCATTAAAGTACCGGTCCCTAAATTAATCGTAAATTCAGTATTGGTTGCTAAGTTCACGAATGTGTAACCTATATCAAAATCGTGCGTTTCACCTGTAAGGTTGTGAAACTCGGCACATACATATGTGTCTTCCACATGCAGGTTTTTGGAGCACAGCCGGTCAGAGTACGTATTGTCGGGCATCGCAGGATTGGGATAACCCGGAGGCTGCACACCTATTGTGGCATCCTGATCCATACTATAACCATCGGGCGTTGAGCTGGCGCCTATACCTTCCGTACTGTGCGGATTGAGCACAGACACGGCAAAATAGCCGTCACAATAGCCTCCCCACCCCCAGTTGACATGGTACAGATCGCCATCGTAACCGTCAAGCACAAACTCATGCCCACCGCCCGTAGACTGTGCGCCATATACTATGGGGCGGTTGTTCATCAGTTCGTTAATCAGCAAGGCGTCCCATTCTGCTATCGTATAATTGGAACGCTGTGCACAGTAAACATTCTCATCGTAGCCGAAATATTGTTTCAGAGCCCTGGCCACATTTCCAGACTGAGCGCCCGATGAACTTGCATAGTCCATCTGCACCGACACGCCGCAATAAAGCATCAGATTGGCGACAGCTTGATTTGACGCCGTTGTCATATACTGATAGCTGTCATAATTATCAGCCATGTTAGCCCAGTCTATCACCGAGCCGGCCGGAATACCCGAAACGCTCGTTTTGTAAGTATTGGTAACATACGCAGGTATGTCAGCGACAATGGCGTTGGGATATTTATGATAGTTTACGACCTGCGCCATGGCCGTGGCCACACAACCCGTCACACTGCGATAATAAGAACCATTATAGAGAAATGGCGGACAGTTTAAGTTATAGGGTTCACTTTGGTTCCATGTCGACGTGAGCAACGGAGTAACCACGCTCTTAACCTTCTGCACGTTCATCTCCGACAAACGTCCGTCGGCCGACTTAAAAGCCTTTGCCGGCACGGTTGCGTCAGCCTCGTCATATTTGGCCGTCACACCAAGTGAATCGAGATTGTCTATCAGGTCGGCATAGCCCTGCAGCCATGCCCGCATGTTGGCCGGGATGCTGTCAGGATTGAAGTTGCCCGAAAGCGAATAGCCGAGCACGGGCACGGTACGGTCGTCACCGGATACAATGACAAAGCCGCGGTCTGCATTAAAGACGTAATAACACGGTGCGGATATCTGTCCGGCCTTCTTTCGCGGCGCGCGTGCAACTTCGGTCATCTGCCGCGACACACCGATACCCTTGCCCTGCATGAAAGCCTTGGCCTTCTGCAATGCTTCCGTACGGCTCACGGACTCAGCACGTCCCGCCATGCCGCACACAATGGCAAGCACCAACAACAATAATCCTTTTCTCATCTTCTATATAATATAACTCTTTTCAAAATAGAACAATAAACGCTTATTTCTTTCCCGGACTGCCAAGTATTACATCGTCCTTGCCTTCGTCGGGCAGGGTCTCGTCGGGGGTATCGTCATCGCCGATGGGTATCGACGTACGGTAAATCTTCATTTTGCCAGAGCGGAAAATCACCCCATCGTTCATGTCGGTACGCACGATGGTGGTGTCGGCCAAGCCCTCGCCGCGGCCTTTCAGCGTTATCTCGAAAGTGGGGTGCTGTCCCTCGGCAAACGTCTGTGGCACCACAATGGCATTGCACGACAGTGTCACCTTCTCACCGTTGCCGCGTGAGCCAAGTCCGGCCATACGCGCCAAAACGATGTCGCCGCGTGTGCGGGGCCATATCGTGTCGGCCTCGGCGGTGGGAGCGTAAGACCCGAAGAACGTCGCACCGTCGCCCTGTTGCAGCGAGCGGGCGGAGGCGGCCAGCTGTATGGTGTCGGCCAGAGCCACATCCTTCATCGTTATGATAACGCTGTCCGAACGGAACTCCGGCACGTTGGTAATCGTGGTGTGCAGTTGCAGGCTCGACATGGCGTGACGGAAGTCAATACCCACCGGCTCGCCCTCGGCACCGCGGAAGGGATTGCCCGGCTCGGGGATGCCCACAAGAAAATCGCTCCACAACATGGCACCGTCAGTATTCTGATTGGCGGCAACGGCAACGGGTGTACCGCTTATAAGGTCATCGTAAGTGACTATTTCATCGTAAGGGGCATACGCCACAATGGCCACACGGTCGGTGGCGTGGAGAGGATAGATAAAGTCGGGACCGCCGTCGGCACGGCGTATGCTGCCGTCGGCGTCTATATACGCCCGCACATTCTCATAACCATAATGCACTCCGTCGGCATAAGCCGCAGCCACCATGGCTGCCAGCTCTGCATTGCCGCCTTCGGTGAGTCTTCTCACTGCAGTACGTGTGGCGGATGTACCGCCGTCATCCGGTGTCATCGCAGCATCGGCACTGTCAAGGTAATTCTCAAACGTAACTCCCTGCATCATAAACAGTCCTATCTCGGTACCTTCGGCAAAGGTGCCGTTCTGAAAGTCGAGATTGGTGCTGCGTGTTACCGGCGTCACTGTAACGCCGCCCCCGGCAGAGAGCCGCAGACGCGTGACCTCCGTCACGCCGTCTGCATCGCCCTCATAAGTGCTGTCGCTGCAGGCGCTAATCACAAGCGCCATCGCGGATATTGCTAAGTATGATTTAATATTATATGGTTTCATTATATATTGTTTGTGTTCTAGATGTTCGTTTATGTAGAATTAAAGACGCATCTTCTTGCGCAAAGATGGGGTTGACATAATCTGAAGGTATGTTGGATTTTCAGGGTCAATCTGTCCTAACATCTTAAAGTATCTTCCACTATCCACAAACTGGTTTTTATGGAAATAATAGAAAGCAAGATATCTCACACCGGTATTCAATATAACTTTTGACTGGTCATCAATATCAGGACTCATCGGAAATGGTATCAGTTTCAGTATCATTTCCGCATCCGGCACACCCAAGCCTTCTTTATTATCCTCATCTATTTTGGGAGCCAAAGCTAACCGTTGATAATAAGCCACACTTGCATCATCAGGAGATATTTCCGCTATTTCCAACCAAACGTCATAAGCATTCTTGTACATTGCTTTCTGCTCATCACCCATTGAGATTTCAGCCTGACTTCTATAGAATTTTATCAGTTGCTGGAGTTCCGGAGCATTAAGTTTGCCCTGTTCGCGTCTGTGCTCAATAAACTTCTTTTGTTCCTCAATGGCCTTATCCGTATATCCTGACGCGTCATAAGCCTTAGCTATAGCCTGCCAAGCCGTATTCTTCTTTCTCTCTTCAGTGCGTTTGGCATTGTCGAAAGCATCATCAGATTTATAGTTTTGGCGTACTATCTCATAATCCACGCATTTGCGATACTGCTCTATGGCTGCATTATAGTTTTTCAGTCCCTCGTATGCCTGAGCGTATGACATAAAGTCATCAAGGTCAATTTCCGCACTGTCCGACTTGTTGAAAAGTATATCGGCAGCAGCAATGGCCTGATCATATTTTTGGATGGCCACACTGTTCTGCATCATCAATCGGTTGAGCTTTGCATCAGTGGGATATTTCGTCAGAGCCAACGTAAGGAGAGAGTCTGAACGCTTATAAGCACCCCATTGTCCAGCCTTACCGGCAGCCTGCAACAACGTGATATAACCGGCAATCTGATTGGATGTCATACGAGACATGTCAGCCTTGGCGTAAGCTTCGATAGCCTTACTGGCATATTCCACATCAGCAAGACCATACATAGCTCCTATCTCAACATATACATTATAATTGGGGTCATGCTGGAGAATCTCTTCCAACTTCTTTGCCGCACCATCATAATCGTGCTTCTTAGCCAAAGCCTTGGCATAAGCCTGATAACCAAGCGGATTTTTCGGGTCAAATGAAATTGCCTTATCATACCATCCATATGCCGTTATGGTATCTTCGGGTGTCTTTGCCCATCCGAACAATATGCTTCCCTTCTCAACATACGCCGGCACATATTTAGGGTTGACAGCCAACGCCCTGTCTATATATTTAAAGGCATTGACGGTATCATTAATCTGGAAATCGAACGCATGGCCAATATTGGTAAGCACCTCCGGATTCTTCTTGAACTGCGGATATATTTCAGTTTCCACGAAATTGGGGCCTCCCAATCCCTGGTGCTTGCGTATCACTCTCTTCACTGCCTCCACCGCTGCTTCGGGGTCAAGTTCCTTCATGCTTCTCTGCTGCTTCTTCTGCGCTGCGGCAGGCACAGCCATTGTCCACACGAAAAGTGCGAGCAGGGTATATATCATCGACTTCTTCATAATGTTCGTTTTTTATATAATTCCACTTGTTGTTATCATGCTTTTGCCCTTTCAGGGCGTATATTTTGCTCTTCATCACCCGGGGCGTTGCCCCGGGCTATGTTCTTGCTGCCCTTTCAGGGCGATATCGTCTGAACAGGGCTGTATCGTCTGAACTGAAACTTGGCGGATCCGTCAGAACTTATACTGAGCACCGATGTTGAACGTCTCTATGTGACGCAGCTTGGTGAAGTTTACGCCGTTGATGCCGAAATTGCGCAAGGCATATATTGTAGGCGAGAAGAACACGTCTATGCGCGGAGTGATGTGCGCATTGAGCTTCAGACCGGCATTGAATCCGAACTTTGTCACAGTCTCGGCCTCGTCGTTCAGCCGGCACTCGTGGCCTTCCTGCAGACGCTCGTTTTCGCTGAGCGTTGCCGTCTCGCCGAACAGCATGTCGCATGTCGGTCCCACATAGGCCTCAAGTTCAAACCGCCTGCCGGGCCGATAGCCGCTGCACAGGTTTGTCAGGTTGACCATGTAGTTCAGTGAAACGAACCCGAAGTAATAACGATGGTTCCACAACCCGCTGCGCTGCACAGGAGCATAACCCTCCTCGGGTATGTCCATGCGATAGTCGGTATACGAACTTATGCCGGCACGCGAGAGCGACACAAAGTCGAAAGCCACACGGGCCGAGTGTATGCGGTTGAAGTGATATTCGCCGAAAGCAATACCGTTGAACGGCATCCCCGCCGAACCTTTGTACCCGTTGCGTGTCTGCGTTATGTTGGTACCGCCACCGAGTCCCACCACCACATGGCGCATCTCACCATCGTCTGCGGCATTGGCCCGGCGATATTTCATTCCGGTGGTAGACACGGTCAGACCCACGTTCAGCGAGTATGTGTCATCTGAGAAACGCTCGTTCCATGCAACGTTTGAATACGGAACCTTATACACATAATTGGCATAACGCGGCTCCACAAACACCTGCAGACCGTCCGTCAGACGAGCCCACAAGTGGGCGCCGAAAGTATACGCCTGGGTGTTGCATCTGAGCTCCGTTCCGGGCTGGAACTTCATTATACGTCCCATCTCGCCACCGGCAAAGAGATAGAATCCCAACGGACTGTCCCAGTTGTAGTTGGCGGAGAAGCCAAGCGGATTGAACAGAGCCTCACCGCGCAGCCCCACGTAATAGCTGCGGAAGTCACGCTCGTAGGGCGGCTGGTACGGTGACAGCTTTTCCGGCGTAACATCTTTCAGCCATGTAGCTGTCGACGAGGTACCGGTGAAACGTATACCGATGGCCGACGAGAGCCATTTGCCCACAGAAATGGAGAAGTTGTGCCCCATGGTCTCCGCAAGGCCGAGTGTATGCGAATCGACGAAGTCCACACCGTTGGAGAACTCGAAGAACCACGGCTGGCGCCACGAATCGAGCGCGGTGCTGTCAGCCACCAGTTCGTTGTCCTCGGTACGGGTTCTTATAAAGTGGCGGCGCGCCTCCGGAGACAAGTTGTTGCGCAGATAGTATATGAAGTTCAGGTTGGCGCCATAAAACATGTCCATCTTCCTCCAGTTGCGGTTTTCGCTCAGATCGCGCTTGTCGGTGGCTATTCCGTAATATGGTTCTATGTTGATATAGCCCTGCGGACCGGTGAAGAACCGGAACTGCAGTCCCATGTGCACGTCATACGAAGTGCCCGTACGCCCCTTACGGCCATACTTGGCATACTGTGCCCCCACACCGAGAACGGTGGAGACGTCAAGCAGACGCGACGGCTTGAAACCGTCGATATACGATGTCAGGCTGAACAGATGGTCGGCCGTTACGCCCACCTTATAATAAATCTTATCCAAATCCTGCTGATAGCCGAAGGCTCCGTTAAACAGCACGCGAGCAGAATGTAGCTTGTTGAACTGCTTGCCCAAACCGAGATGGGCCACAGTAAGGGCATTGAACTTATATCCCTGTCCCGGCGGCACCATCTGCTCAAAACCGCAACCGGCCTCAACAAACAGGTGGTCATCCCACCGCTTGGTGAAAGTCTCGCCATCGGCGAGATAACGGCGCTCGAGGAGGTGCTTCATAGCATCGATATCCTTGCCATTCGTCTTGTTCTCCGGTATTCTTGTTTTGGCTATACTATCTCTTTTTAATCGGAACGACTCATCCTCATAAATGGTATCAGGACTGGCAACATAACGTTCGGCAGGCTCTGCATTATAGTCAATATGTGCCGAGGCAACGGAAACCATCGCCATACAAGCAACAAATATAAACGATTTCAATTTCATCATTACTCTTTTGTCTCCTCTTCTTTATTTTCAGGTGCTGATGTTGAGTTTTCTTCAGATGTCGGTGCTTCTGCATTGCTATCATCCACTTTCCCGGCTTCTTTCAGCAATTCGGCATCATCAACCTGTTCTTCGTTCTCTCCAAGCTGTTCTGCACGATTTTCATCGTCACGCGCCTTCAACAAAGTAAACAACTCGTCGTATGCAGGGAAGTCCTTCTTCAAGTACAGATATTTCTTACGCAATTCTTCACTAACGCGTCCCTCATTATAATATAAGCTCTTAAACGAAGACCCACCTAATTTGAAACAATGGTGGAAATATGCTAAATAATGCTTCACGCCATCGATATTGACAGGCTCTTTCGGCTCTTTTACAGGGTCATCCTTATGCGTCTCAAGATATTCTGCCTTTCTCTTCATATATTCGTCATAAGCAGTGCCTGGCTTCAAGGCCAAATCTTCTTCCTCTGCGTCAGTCAATATACGGAAACCGGGCTCCTCCTCTAGGTAATAGGAGCTCAAATCAGGATCTCCATCCAGCTCAATGGCTTTCGATGCCCACAACATACCTTTAAGATACCACTTCTTGGGGTTGTCATCGGCCATCATGTCAAGCTGATTGTTGGTGTCCTCAAAACTGATGCGCCAGTCGGGTATCTCCGTATACAATATCGCCTTGTTGTCGGGACTCGAGTTCAGCACATAATTCTTCGCTGCAATGAAACGTGGATCTTCCTGCTGGCTCGGGTAATATGTCATGAGGTCCATGTACATCTGTATCTTGTTCAGCGCGTCGGGCAGTTTGGAGCCTCGCCACATGGCCTTTATCCACTGGATATACTTATGCGCCCGCGGGAACATCTGCAGCTGATAGTAGTTCATGGCCTGAGTGATGAGTATGTCCTGATTGTTTATGCACACGTCGGGCACGTCGAGCATCTGCTTCTTTCGGTTGAGCTCCTTGTCGAAGATGGTGTCACTGACCGGCTCGTCAATGAACGGTGCAAGCATCAGGGTGTCGGGAGTACCGTTGTCGAGCAGTCTGCGGGCCATGCGGTTGAGCACATAGGGTGCGATGCGCTCACTGTAGAGAGCAGAGAGATTGTTTCTCTTCTCGGCGAGTTTCAGATGCTCATAGGCCATCATGGTGATGGTGTCAAGCTCCAAAGAGTCGGATATGTTGCTGTACAGATTGTAGAAGTCACCGCTCGACAGCTTGCTCTTTCCCGCAAGATAGCCATGCTTGTTGGAGTAATACGACTGCACAACCTCCGTTTCGGTCATGATATGTTTCTTCTCGAACATATATGAATAGCTCATTACACGCATGCTCTTGAGTATGGGGTCGATGAGCGGTGCATAAAATTCCAAATCTCTCATGGCACGGTCGAGAGCCGGCTTGTTAGTGCCGTTGGCAGCGATGACGTCCCGCACGGTTTGAGCTTCCACACGCTTACCGTCGGCAGCCAAACGGTCGGCCACTTCATCCCATGTATACAGTTTTGTCTCAGTCTTTGGAGTAACACCACGTAACAGACGAGACAGATATTGTCGAGCCACCACGGCACGCTTGGCAGCCAAATCCTTGTTGATCTTATCACCACCTTCAGGAGAAGATGTGGCCGTGATTGTCACCGTCTGACTGAGCAATCCTTCCTGATTTCCAAGTATTTCTGCCATTCGCGCCGCCTCCATTTCGTTTACCGAGTCTTTTTCCAATTCGGCACGTCCCTGAACGAAACGCAAATCCAACTTGTCGTTGACCTTGGCGAAATTCTCTTCTGCCGGTTCCTGATAGTCGGTGGTTAGCTCCATCTCGGGAATACCTGCGGAAAAGTCAAGAAACTTGAAAGGTCTGTTGACAAGGCACGTGCCCGGATAACTCTTTTTAGAATAGACGCGGTGGAGATTTTCAAGCGCCACGACATAAGCCCCGTGGCACATCCTGTCCTTCTGGGGCAACCGATATTTTATCACGGTAGAGCCTTGATAGTTCAATCCCAAAGAGTCAAGGTCGAACACCACGGGAGCGGCTATCATTACCGAGTCTTTTTTTACATCCACCTTTTTCTTATTTCTCAGGCTGTCCATCATGACATACCTGCTGCTCAGTTTTGCGCCCGTCGTCTTTTCCGGGTCAATATCCTGAAAGCCGGTTATCAACGCCGAATAGTAGTTGTTGGCCAAGGTATCGTTCTTGAAATAATCGAATGCGCGGCGCTTGTCCTGCAGCTCATGATAATAGTCACCCTCAAAGACGAGCGGAATGAGATAGGACATGGTGTCCTCGTTCATACAGTCGATGGCATAAGGCTGCACAACGATACGTGTAGTCTTCTTCACCGAGTCCTTCGGGATTAAAAAATTAATAGGGAAATTCACTGTTCCGTCGCCGGTATCAGTAGGCGGCTCGCCTATTACTATCCTCTTCTTTCCGCTGGTTCCACCTCCTATAAGGTTATGGGTTTCTATCTCAATATTATAATATGATTTGCCACCTGAAATAACATAGGCGGTAGGAATATTACCCTCCTTATCCAAGGAAACGTCACCATATTTTGTAACAGCAAGAATAACCATCCCCGGCAAAGCCCGTGTAGAAAACGAGCCATTTCCTTTGGTCTGACGTCCGAACCCTATTTCTCTACACTTATCACGAAAGCCCTCATTATTCAGCTCAGAGTATCTGAATTTATCCAAATCCGCCTTAGCCTTCTTTGCTTTAGCCATATCTCCGAATACGCCATAATAGACTATCTGAGGCATCGTATCTACTCTCACCGTATTATTTTCTCCGGCAATTTTGTTTACAACCTTTATTCTACCCTTGATATCAATTATATCCTGCGCCCGTGTCTCGTTCACTCCGAAACAGAGGCAAAGGATTATCATCACCAGCGTGTATATGGCATTGTGTCCCGCTTTCATATCTATAATATCGTTTTTATATATTGGTTTTAAAAGAATTTTCTATTTCAGTATGTATGTCACCGATACGCCGATGCGTGTTGGCAGGAGGGTGTATCCTTCGGCATTTGTGCGCTGCACGCCTCCCACGGAGAAGTCGAGGTCGTAATCATCGTTCTCGAAATACTCCTTGTGCTTGTAATATATGGCCCCGAATCCGGCATGGCAGTCGATATTGAGGCGGTGTGTTATAGGAAAGACATATCCGAAGGTGATGCCCAGTCCGACAGCGGCTCCGTTGTACACCTTGCCCTTCCATGTTATGTCGTACGATGCTCCCACGCCACCTATTCCGACGAACTGGCGGTACATGGGTCGTCCGGAGAAATAATACCTGTATTCAGGCTGCACAGCTACCATCTTCATGTCCTTGCCCCAAGGGTTGTAGTTGCCCAACACGTTGACACCCAGCGACGAGCGTTCGCCCGTGACGAGTTCGAAGCCGAGGCTCGGCGTCATCATCACGTCCATGAGCGCGTCGGTGTTTACGGCGAGCATCTGCGCATTAATGTTGCGGCACCCCAACAGTGCCATGAAGACTATCAAGAGTAGCTTTTTCATCTTTTTGTCGTTAAGCGATGGGAGATGTGGGAGAGGCGGTGTTTGTGCCTCCCCGCACATCCTCATCAGCATGTTTTATTCTTTTCTTGTTTAAAAAGTATCTCTGTTTTTTTTTTAGAGAGTCACGTCACCGATGGTTCCGTCGGTATCAACATCCCAAGGCTTCAGAGTGGCGTTGAGCACGATAACCTCCGGACCGTTGATGGTCATCTTCACGTTGTAAGACTTGCCGGCCTCATAGTCAGTGCCCTGACGCAGCTCGATGGGGTGCTCTGAGATGAACGTATGACCATCCTTGTCTTTGAGGACAATCTGAACAGTATATATTCTCTCCTCCTTAGAGGCGGGCACAGGCAGCAGAATACCCTGACCGACAGTGGTTTCGGTCTCCTGCACCCAGTGATCCTCGCCGAGGGGCTGGTCGTTGGCGTCGAGCAGCGGGAAGTCGGCCAGATTGTTGTACCAGTCGAATGTCACCTTACCCTCTTCGGCAGCGTCGTTGCGGTCAGCTATCACAAGTGACAGCTGAGTGGGAACATCCTTCACAATGATGCTCTTCACACCCATGGTAAGAGCGGCGTTGATGGTTCCGTCGGCACCTTCGCCCGGCACGATGCTGAATGTCATACGCATCAGCTTGTGCTCGAACTCTATGCCCGGTATTTCGCCGGCATGTGCTGCATTGCGGAAGTACTTTGCGCAGTAGGCTTCCTTATCTTCATTGTTGGTGCGACCCCATATCACGTCCTGTGTTCCGTCAATGGTCATCGCTGCCTCTATGCGCGACTCTGTTCTAGTAACAGTCTCCACACGGGGATAATATCCATAGAAGCGGTAGGTGTACCAGTTGGCCACAGGATAGAAGCGTGTCTCGCCGTCTTTCCAGATAAGTTCAGTGGCTGTTTTGTCTGCATTTAACTTGGCGTTGGTCTCGATGTTGTCCATCCACACAGAGAAATCCAGCTCGTCACCGTTGTTCCAGTTGATGGGAGTCTCGTTGGGATTGATGCTCTGCACGTCCTTTGCCAAGCAGTAGATGCCCAAGCCATCGGCCTCGAAAAGACCGGCCTCATTCGACTCTACGCTCGAACGTGTGCCGCCGGCACTCGATGCCAATCGAATCTCGACATCGCTGTTACCCATCGTGATGTCGGTGCCCGAAGACTCAATGTCCTCGTTAGAGCAGCCAACCATCAGTGCAGCGGCAGCAAAGCCAAGCATCCAAAAGTTTTTCTTCATAAATGAATTTTAGAAATTATGGGAATAATCAATAATTAAAACTGATCCTCCGGAGTGATGTCAACATTTCCACCATCTGTCCAAGGAACGAGAGTAGTAGAAATCTCAATCTGCTGCAGACCATAAACGCTTACATTCACAACATAAGAATAACCTGTCTTGAATGTGTCACCTTCTGTTGCAGGTCTGATAATACCGGGAACAGGGAACAACTCCTCCTGTGTATCACCATCCTCAGTTGTTTTGACTGTCTGTGCAAGCACAATCTCCATCTCATACTCATCCTCGGGAGAAACGAGCAGAGCCTCACCTATAGTCTCCAAAGAGTTTGTCAAAGGAATGTAGGTAGTGTTGTCACCTTCTGTTGTCAGGTTAACAAGGTCTTCGTTAACGGCAGTACCTTCTGCACGCTTCTTGATTGAAACGAATTCCTTGCTGTCCTCATTGAAAGCTATCACGCTCTCCTTCTCACCAGTATAAGCGATTGTGAGCTTACCGGTTGTCTTTGACTTTACTCTGATGGCAACAACCTTGAGAGCGCTCTCTGTTTCACCTTCTCCCATTCCGGCATCCTTCACCTTGAAAGCAAGACGAGTCAGCAGGTGCTCGAACTTCAAAGTAGGCTGAACACCATGACGTGCAGAGTAAGCAGAATACAGACGACCCTGATTCTCTGTAGGCCACTCTGCTATGGTAGTCTTATCCTCATCAGAAAGTTCTGTTTTGGCAACCATAACATCCTGTGAACCATCGATTGTGAAATCAACATTCCACTCGTCACCCTCTTTCTGAGGTTCTGCTGCATTAGGATCGTCAAGACGGTATCCCCAGAAGCTGAAGTTGCCCAAAGAAGGATAATACTTCACCAGCCTGTCCTCGCGGTAGGCTGTAGAAGTGCCATCAGTAGGAGTGATAAGCGTTGCATTTTCAAAAATCGGACCAGAAATGAGACTGGCAGGATTCTCACTGACAAAGTTAGCTACATCCAAATTTTCATCCAGCATGTACACATTCACCTTCTGGCCGGCCCACTGGCTTGCAGAAGCCTCTGTGTCTTCATTCTCTACCGTACCAACAGTACCGGTACCACGAGTGCCGTTAATAACCTTGCTGGACACACCCAACTCAATGGGTACCAACTCTGAGTTCTCCTGATCGCCACCTACGATGGCATCTTCCGATGAACAGCTGCTGAACATTCCTGCTACAGCAAGCGCAAAAAACAATGATTTTTTCATGTCTTTAATGTTAAATTAATTAATAACTGTCT
>ENA-OYXX01000568-OYXX01000568.1-human-gut-metagenome-genome-assembly--contig:-NODE-568-length-16823-cov-8.382097_pt1 | contig 16823 bp, 8 predicted proteins | sample MGYA00243976_ERZ653434 | MGnify/ENA primary metagenome ERZ653434 (study PRJEB26926, sample SAMN06165112) | human gut metagenome | biome: ENVO:00009003; feature: ENVO:2100002; material: ENVO:00002003...
CGAGTTACAGAGATGTTAATTTGTCAATATAGCAGAGAGGCCCTCCTTACACTCCGGTTAGGCCGTAGTTGCATCACGGTTAGGCCGTAACCGCAACGCAAGTAGGCCGTAACCGGAGTGTAAGGAGGGCCTAAAGGCAAACTTAGGGCACCAAAACGGTGCGTCGGCACGGCTCCAATGGCATTTTCGCCATTCTATTTCGAGAAAAAAGAAATGTTAAATTTTGAGAATTATCAGGACAAAATATAGAAAAGGATATGGGCGGGCATAAAATTATTGCTGAGCCATTTGGCTTAACTCCTTAACACATTACCTCCCTTTTACTCCTTGACTCCCTTTAACTCCTTTGCCAAGTGAAGCTTTAGTTCATTTGTTTTTGAGGCTTCTTTTAATGCCATTTTTCCACCTTTTCTGACTTAAAAAACGATAAATGTAAATCATACACCTCTATATTGCATCCACTCTTTTTTAGAATGGTAAAATCTGTAACGTGTTGAAAATCAGTGTATAATATTTTCCCGGGGGGGTAAAACGTCCACTTTTTCAAACCAAACACGGAAAACTGATAGTAATTTGTCTTATCTTTGCACCGTCATCATCAAAATAGTGACAATGCGTGTTAAATCACTAACTTAAACAATAAATAAAAACCAAAAACGTATGAAAAAAAGTAGGTATCTATTCATGCTGTTGACATTGCTATTCATGTCGATGGCAGCCTATGCACAGAAGCAGACCTATTCGGGCGTTGTGACAGACTCTAACAATGAGCCTGTCATCGGTGCCTCGGTGGTTCAGAAGGGAACGACGAACGGTGCCATCACCGACTACGACGGAAACTTCAAGATTTCGGTGACTCCCGATGCCACATTGACCGTTTCTTACATCGGCTACAAAACTCAGGATGTTAAAGTTAAAGACAACATGCGCATAGTGCTCCAGAGCGATGCGCAGGTGCTCAACGACCTCGTTGTCATCGGTTACGGCGTACAGAAGAAGTCGGTGGTGACGGCCTCTATTGCCAAGGTCAGTGCCGACGATTTGGAGGGCAAGACCCGCCTTCGTGCCGATGATGCCTTGAAGGGTATGGCAGCCGGTGTGAATGTGACGTCGGCATCCGGCCAGCCCGGCAGCAAGTCGACCATCCGTGTGCGTGGTATCGGTACAATCAATAATACCGAACCCCTTTACATCATCGACGGCATGCCCACCGACCAGGACGGTATGGAGTCGGTGAACCCCAACGACATAGAGTCGATTGAGGTGTTGAAGGATGCTGCTTCGGGTGCCATTTACGGTGCACGTGCCGCCAACGGTGTCATCCTTGTCACAACCAAAAGGGGAAAGACCGGCAAGGCGCAGATCAACTACAACTTCTCTTACGGCTGGCAGAGTGCATGGAAGAAGCGCGATGTGACCGGAGCGACAGACTATGCTGTGCTGCAGAACGAGAAAGCCATCAACGGCGGACAGACCCCGCTGCCAGAATTGGCAGACCCGTGGAATCTGACAGACAAGAACGGAAATACCATCAAGGGTTTTGGCACCGACTGGCAGGACCTCGTCTTCAACGACAATGCGCCCATCGTTCAGCACGACGTGTCGGTGAGCGGCGCTTCTGACAAGGTGAACTACTACCTCTCGCTCGGCTACTTCGAGCAGGAAGGTATCGTTGGCGGAAACTACGGACAGTCTAACTACGACCGTCTCACCATACGTGGAAACAGTAACTACAACCTCATCGACGCCGAGAAGGAGCGTAACTTCCTCAACAAGCTCGACTTGGGCGTGAACGTTTCTTACATGCGCGTGCACAATACCGGTGTCGACGCCAACTCGACATGGGGCTCTCCCCTCGGTTCGGCCCTCTATCTGTCGCCAACGCTTCCCGTGACGCTCAACCGTGTGAACGCCGACGGCAAGCCCGGACCCGGACAGGAGATGATTGACTTCTACAGCTCTTACAACCTCTATACCGACGCTGCCGGCAATCCTTACACCATCCCCGGTTTCGTAGGCTCATACAACGAGCAGGTGAATCCCATCGCAGCGATGCAGAGATACCCCACACGCAACTGGTCGCAGAAGATAATGCCCAAGTTCTCGCTCGACCTCCAGCTTTACGACAACCTGAAGTATCACTTCTCGTGGAGTGCGGAACAGTCGTTCTGGGGTAACGAGTCGGCACAGGTGAGCAACTACTATCTCTCCGGAAACAACACCGGCAACGGCCACACGTCGGCCGGCGCATATAAGGGCAACAAGTCGGCATGGCAGGTTGAGAACACCCTCACCTACGACAAGACCATAGGCAAGCACACCATCGGCGTTGTGCTCGGCCAGTCGGCACTGAAGGAGAAGGGCGACGACCTGTCGTTCTCGAAGTGGAACCTCGTCAACCCCGACAAACCCTATCTCAACTACACCACCGGAGCCATCGCCACCATCGGCGACGACGGTAAGATAAGCATCCAGGGCGGTGGCGGCGGCGGTCCGTACGTCGAGCACCACATGGTCTCTTACTTCGGTCGTCTCAGCTACAGCTTCGACGAGAAGTACATGTTTCAGGCAACGGTACGCCGCGACGGTTCGAGCCGTTTCGGTACCAACAACAAGTACGGAACATTCCCGTCGGCATCTGTGGGATGGAACATCCACAAGGAGGCTTTCATGAAGAATACCCAAAATTGGCTCTCGAACCTGAAGTTCCGCGCCAGCTGGGGTAAGAACGGTAACGACAACATCGGAGAGTTTGCCTACACCACACTTACCTATACCGGCGGCAACACCAACAGCTATTTCGGCAAGAATGCCGTGATGGACTACGGTTCGAAGGCCACCCGCCTCGCCAACGAAGACCTGAAGTGGGAAGAGAGCGAACAGACAGACCTCGGACTCGACTTCGGCTTCTTCAACAATGCGCTGACATTCTCTGTCGACTACTTCGTCAAGAAGACCAACGGCATGATTATCGACATGCCAATACCATCGTATGTAGGCGAGCAGCGCCCGCTGGCCAACGTAGGCGACATGGAGAACAAGGGATGGGAGTTTGAGCTCGGATATAAGTTCAACGTGGCCGATGCACGCTTCGCCATCAAGGGCAACGCCTCTTATCTGAAGAACACCCTGAAGAACCTCGGCAACGACACCGGATTCCTCAACTGGGGCATCAACCAGTTCACCGACGGCGGCACACGCGCCGAGAACGGACAGCCGTTCCCGTTCTTCTACGGATACAAGACGGCCGGTGTGTTCCAGAACATGGACCAGGTGAACAGCTATACATGGACAGACCCCAAGACGGGCGAGACACAGCTGATACAGCCCAAGGCACAGCCCGGCGACATGATTTTCGTGGACACGAACAACGACGGACAGATTACATCAGACGACCGCACCAACATCGGTAAGGGCACTCCCGACTGGACGTTCGGTCTCAACCTGAGCGCCGACTGGAAGGGATTCGACTTCAACGTGTTCTTCCAGGGTGTCAGCGGAGTCGACGTGTTCGACGCCACCTACCGTTCCGACATCACTTCGGCCAACTTCCCCACATGGGTGCTCGACCGCTGGACGGGCGAGGGCACATCCAACAGGGTGCCTATACTGAAGGCCGGCGACGCAAGCAACTGGGTCATCAGCGACCTCTATGTACGCGACGGTTCATATCTGCGCCTGAAGAACATCACGCTGGGCTACACCTTGCCCCGCAAGTTGACACAGACAATAGGTGTAGAGCGTTTCCGCATGTACGTGAGGGCGGAGAACCTTGTAACATGGACAAAATACTGGGGATTCGATCCTGAAATAGGAACCAACGGAACATCGCTCGGCGTTGACTACGGAGTATATCCGCAGGCACGCACATGGACTGTAGGCTTCAACATTTCACTCTAAACAAGTCAAACCAATAAAACTTCAGATTATATGAAATTCAATAAAACCATAATAGCAGGATTGTTCGCCTCGGCATTTGTGTTGTCTTCATGTGGCGACGATTTCCTTTCGGTAACAAAGCCCGACGGCGATCCGCTCGAGGAATACTATGTTACAGACGCGCGTCTGAATGAGGCTCTTACGGCGGCATACGCCCCCTTGCACTGGCCCGACTGGGATAATGTGGCATACAACGACCTCACCATAGACGCCGAAATCATGGGCGATGACTTCTGGGTTGGCGGCAGCGACAACAACGACAACAGGCACTGGCACAAACTGTTCAACTTCGAGGCCGACGGAAACAACACGCTCGCCACGCTTTGGGGCGACTTCTACTCTGGCATCAAGCGCTGCAACGATGCCATCAAGTACTGCTCGTGGAATCCGGGACTGAAGAATGTGCGCTCATACGAGATGCAGGCACGCCTGCTCAGAGTATACTATTATAATATACTGTGGCACTACTACGGCAACGTTCCCTTCTATCTCGTCAACCTCTCTATGCCTTATGTGGCTCCGCAGCTCACTGCCGACGAGATTTACGGCCGCCTGCTTCCCGAACTGGAAGACATCATAGCGTCAGACGTGCTGCCCATGCGCTGGCCAGACAAGGAGGCCGGACGTGTGTCGCAGGCCATGGCATACATGCTCTATGCCGAGATGACGATGTATCAGAACGACCGCGACCGTTATCCGCAGGCTCTCGCTTACATGAAGGAGCTTATAAAGTCTGACGAATACAATCTGCACGACGACTTTGCAGAGCTTTGGACAGAGGATGGCGAGTGGTGCGAGGAGTCTATCTTCGAAATCAACTACAACGATGCCCAGGGCCAGCGCGACTGGGGCGATGCAGCCCTGAATGCCGGCGGCTCGGTGCTCCCCACGCTGATATCTCCCAACCAGTGGAAGGGCGGCGACGAATGGAACGGCCTTGAGGGCTGGGGATTCCTCCCGGTACGTCTCGAGACCTACAACATGTTCACCGATGCCGGCGACATCATCCGCCGCGATGCAACCATCTGGGACGTGCGTGGCTTCGGCGATAACTACACCAAGCGCTATCAGGACACCGGCCTGTGGCTGGGCAAATATCGTCCGAAAGACTCGTCGGTGGCCAACTGCAGCAGCTCGAAGAACATGAACTACAACAATAACAAGCGCATCTACCGTTATGCCGAGGTTCTGCTCAACGCGGCCGAGCTCATTATCGAGACCAACGGCGACCGCAGCGAAGCCACAAACTATCTCAATCAGGTGCGCAACCGTGTTCATCTGCAGGGCGTTTCGCAGGCCACCATCGACAATATCATCGACGAACGCCACTATGAGTTCTGCGGCGAGGGCAAGCGCTACTTCGACCTTGTGCGCTCGGGCAAGGCTGCCGAGTATCTGAAGCCCGATGCTTACGGCTACCGCACCAACACGTGGACACCAAGCAAGAAGCATATTCCGCTGTCGCAGTCGGAGCTTGACGCCGACCCGAGCCTGAAGCAGAATGACTATTAATAATAACCGTTTTAAAAGATTACGTATATGAAAGGTATATTGAAATATATGGTTTGCCCGCTCGTTGCCGGCCTGGCTCTCACTGCCTGCTCGCCCGACGAGTTCAGCGGCGCCGACAAGAACGGTCTTCCCGAGATAGGCGGCAGGACCATTACCGTTGAAACGGACCAGGAGACAAATACAGCCGTTTTCTCCATCAGCGGAGATTTCAAGGGCTGCTACCCCGTATGGTATCTCGACGGCAAGATGTATTCGCTGCTGCCGAAGACCAGTTACAGCAGTATGTCTGAGGGAACGCATGCCCTCGAGGTGACGCTGATGAACCGCAACGGCCAGTCGCAGGGCTCGCTGACAGGCTCGTTCACCTTCAACGAGACAAAGATTGACTACGACGCAGAGTATTACAGCAAGCTCTGCGGCAAGGAGTGGCGTGTTGACTACACCGAGGTGGGACACCTCGGATGCGGCGAACCGGGCACCGACGGCTCAAACTGGTGGTCGGCCGACGTGAACAACAAGAAGGATTTTGGCGTCTACGACGACCGCGTAACTTTCTCGCACTCTGCCACCGATGAGGCCACAAAGGGCACTTACACCTATGATCCGGGTGAGGGCGGCACGGTGTATGTGAACACCGGCTGCACCATCTTCCCCGAATACAACACCGGCGACGGTCAGGACTACATGGTACCGGTGGAGAAGCAGACTTCTACGTTCGAGCTGATGCCCGGTACTTACAACGACGAGCCCACGCTGTACATCCAGTTTGCGCCGGAGACTCTCCTGCCATACATCAACTCCGATGCAGCATACCACAACCCGTACTTCCGCGTCGAGGCCCTCACTAACACCCGTCTGGCCCTTATCTACGACGGCGACGGCATCGTGTGGCGCATGGTTCTGACGAGTCGCGAAGACACCGGACTGCCCACGGAGCCGGAAGGACCGGCCGCTACGTTCGACTGGAATGTCGATGCGTCTGCCAACCAGTGGAAGACTGTCACCGACGGTGGCTCTTTGGTGGGCATCGAGACATGGTTTGCCGATGGCACTTGGACACCACTGCCCACACAGCCGGATATCGCCACTACAGCCGAGGGTTTCGAACTTGTCGTTCCCGAGGGCACAGGTGGCGACCAGTGGCAGGGTCAGGTGAAGATTCACACCAGCCTCTCGGCCAAGGGTGGAAAGCCTTACAACTTCTATTGCCTTGTCGATGCTGACAACGACGTGGCCGGAATGACAATCAAGCTGACCGAGAGCGGCGAGGGTAGGGACGGCAACTTCTTCTTTGCAGACCGCCACAATATCTCTGCCGACAAGCAGTACGTCTACAAGGCTGAGGGCGTCACCCTGAAAGAGGGCGTCGATGCTCCCGCACTCTCGCTCGTGCTCGACCTCGGCGGCGCGCCGGCCGGCACAAAGGTGAAGGTAACCAAGATCTACTTCGAGGAAGACAACACCGTCGGCTACGACGACCCGGCTAACCTCTGGAAGGCTGTCGACAGCGGCGAGGCGTTACTCGATATCACGACATGGTTCGCCAACGGCAGCTGGCAGGCTTTGCCGACGCAGCCGGAGATTGCACACGACGGCAACGCCTATACGCTGACCGTGCCTGAGGGCATCGGCGGCGACCAGTGGCAGGGCCAGGTGGAGCTTAAGACGTCGCTCACGGCGCAGATGGCAAGCTCCTATAACTTCTCCTGCACCATAGAGATGGACAACGACGCCCCGGGCGTGACCATCAAGGTGACTGAGAGCAACGAGTCGGAAGAGGTCAAGCATGACAACAACTTCTTCTTCGCAGACCGCCATGCCATAACTGCCGACAAGCCCTTCGTATACTCGGCCAAGGGCGTGACGCTGCCGCTCAACGATGCACACGCACTCTCGCTTGTGCTCGACTTCGGCGGAACGCCGGCCGGCACAAAGGTGAAGATAAGCAACATAATATTCTCAAAGGCCGACTGAGAGAGTTTGTAATCAGACGATACGGGTGTGTCGTGATGCCGGAGGTGTTCCGTCTCATGGACACGGGTGTCACGATGCACCCCAATCGTTTTATCTGTATAAAAAAGTAAACATAGGATAGCCGATACGTAATATGTACAAGAAGTTCCTTATATACATGCTTATGATGCCGTTTGCACTGATGGCATCATCATGCGGAAGCGATTCGGATGATGACGGTGGGGATGACTCAGGTGTGTCCGTTACGGTGAGTTCAAAGACACTGAACTTTGACGGTAACGCCGGTTCACAGTCTGTTACAGTCAAAGCCAACCATGAGTGGACCACTTTGGTGAGTGAGGATTGGATAAGTGTAGACCCCAAAAATTCTGTCTCGGAGACAACAACAGTGAATATCAAGGTGCAGAAGAACGGCGAATACGATGGCCGTGAGGGCACTGTGATCATATTGTGCGGCTCGGCCCGTGAAACAATCAAGGTGGTGCAGGCCGGTGGCGACGGTGTTCCTGACCCAAGTGTCATAACATGTCCCATACCGGGGTATAAACTGGTGTGGAATGACGAGTTTGACAAGGGTACCGAACTTGACGGTTCTGACTGGACTCACGAGGTGCAGGGAGCCGGCTGGGTGAATAACGAATTGCAGAATTATGTATATCAGAAGTCTCCCGGAGGCAGGAAAGTGACCGAGGTAAGGAACGGGACGCTGAGAATAAACTGCTTCAAGGAGAATGGCAAAGTGTATTCCGGCCGTGTATATGCACAAGTGGGTACGGGCTGGCAGTATGGTTATTTTGAGGCAAAGATAAAGCTGCCGCAGGGTAAGGGTACATGGCCGGCGTTTTGGATGATGCCCGTCGGCAACGACTGGAGCACCAATCCGTGGCCGATGTGCGGCGAGATTGACATCATGGAAGAAGTGGGCTGCGTGCCCAATGAAGTGTCATCATCCGTCCATACACAGGACTACAACCACACAAAGAACACCCAGAAGACCCATGCCATGACGATTGACAGGGCCGAAGGCGATTTCCATGTCTACGGACTGGAGTGGACCTCAGACCGTATAACGACATACGTCGACGGCAAGGTGCAGTTGGAAGTGACAAAGGAACAGCTTGGCTCGGGGCATAACCAATGGCCTTTCCATTATGCTTTCTATCCCATTCTCAATCTTGCATGGGGTGGCGACTGGGGCGGCATGAGGGGTGTTGACGAGAGTGCGCTGCCTGTTACGATGGAGGTAGAGTATGTGAGAGTATTCCAAAAGAAGTGACAACCTTATTAAAACCTGTTTGTAAATGATGGGAAGGAGTATATTTTCGTTTGCCGTATTGTTGCTTGCTCTATTCGGATGCTCCGGAGAGAAGCATGAGGAGAAGGCGGAATTTGTAAAGGTGCAGGGTAAGGACCTTGTCCGTCCCGACGGTACGAAGCTGTTCATACAAGGTACCAATCTCGGCAACTGGCTCAATCCGGAGGGTTATATGTTCGGGTTCACACGTACCAACAGTGCGTGGATGATCGACCTTATGCTGCGCGAGATGGTGGGACCTGACGCTGCCGCCGAGTTTTGGCGCGACTTCAAGAACAACTATATCACGTCGGATGACATCAGGTTCATAGCCTCGCAGGGTGCCAACACGGTGCGTCTGCCGTTCAACTACAAGCTCTTCACCGACGAGGACTACATGGGGCTGACCGCCGCTCAGGACGGTTTCGCCCGCGTGGACAGCGTGGTGAAGTGGTGCCGCGACAACAGTCTGTACCTCATTCTCGACATGCACGACTGTCCCGGCGGACAGACAGGCGACAACATTGACGACGGTTACGGTTATCCGTGGCTTCTGGAGAGTGAGCCGGCCCAACAACTGTTCTGCGAAATATGGCGCAGGATAGCGGACAGGTACAAGGATGAGCCGGTGATACTCGGCTACGAACTGATGAACGAGCCTATAGCGCACTACTTCGACAATAAGGACGAACTGAACAAGAAGCTCGAACCGCTTTACCGCCGTGCCACCGCCGTCATCCGCGAGGTCGACCGCAACCACATCATCTTGCTTGGCGGGGCGCAGTGGAACAGTATCTTCGATATGTTCACGGATTGGAAGTTTGACAATAATATAATGTATACGTGTCACCGCTATGGCGGTCCGGCCACGAGTGATGCCATCCGTAGCTACATCGACTTCCGTGACAAGACGGGCCTGCCGATGTATATGGGCGAGATAGGGCACAACACCGACGAGTGGCAGGCCGACTTCGTGAAGGTGATGAAGGAGGCCAATATCGGATACACCTTCTGGCCGTATAAGAAGGTGGACGGCTCCTGCATGAACGGCATCACGCGTCCTGCCGGCTGGGACAGCATCATAGTGAAATTCGCCGAGGCCGACCGCTCTACATGTCAACGACATCCGTGCCGCCCGTCCCGATCAGGAAACGGCGAAGAAACTGTTGCGCGAATTCATCGAAAACGTAAAGTTCGCCAACTGCAAGCCACAGAAGGGATATATCAACTCGATGGAGTTGGGGCAGAAGGAAAAGAGGTAATCTGTTTGCACACACCTACCATACCTACACTACCTACCCCCCCCATAAAATAAAAAAGTAATAACTGATTATAAATGAAAAGAATACTGACCGCCGCCCTGTTGGCCTTCGGCATGGCGGCAACAACCGCCGCACAGCAGCTTCCCGTATATCTTGACGAGACGAAGCCGGTGGAACAGAGAATAGACGATGCGCTTTCGCGCATGACTCTGCAGGAGAAAATAGCAGTGATACACGCGCAGAGCAAGTTCAGCTCGCCGGGTGTGAAACGCCTCGGTTTTCCCGACTTCTGGACCGATGACGGCCCGCACGGCGTGCGCCCCGACGTGCTTTGGGACGAATGGGAGCAGGCCGGACAGACCAACGACTCGTGTGTGGCTTTCCCCGCACTGACGTGTCTGGCTGCATCGTGGAATCCGCAGATGTCGCTCATTTATGGTGAGGCCCTCGGCGAGGAGGCGCTTTACCGCGGTAAGGACATGATACTGGGCCCGGGAGTGAACATATACCGCACCCCGCTCAACGGACGCAACTTCGAGTATATGGGCGAGGACCCGTATCTGGCGTCGCGGATGGTGATACCTTATATAAAGGGGCTGCAGTCGAAAGGTGTATCGGCCTGTGTGAAGCACTATGCGCTGAACAACGACGAAGAATACCGCCATCAGGTGAATGTCATCGTCAGCGACCGCGCCCTGCACGAGATATACCTGCCCGCGTTCAAGGCTGCCGTGACCGAGGCCGGCACATGGGCCATCATGGGCGCGTACAACCTGTACAAGAACCAACACAACTGCCACAACGATATTATGCTCAACAAGATACTCAAGGGCGACTGGAAGTTCGACGGGGTGGTGGTGAGCGACTGGGGCGGCTGTCACGACACCGAGGAGGCCATCACCAACGGGCTTGACATGGAGTTCGGCTCGTGGACCGACGGCCTGACCATGGGCGCCACCAATGCCTACGACAATTATTATCTGGCGGAGCCATACCGCAAGTTGATAAGTGAGGGCAAGTATACCACAAAGGAACTCGACGAGAAGGTGCGCCGCATACTGCGACTGTTCTTCCGCACGACGATGAACCGCAACCGTCCTCATGGCTTCCTTTGCTCAGAATCGCACTACGAGACGGCCCTGCGGGTGGCTCAGGAGGGTATCGTGCTGTTGCAGAACAACGGGAATGTGCTGCCCATCGACATGGCGTCGGCCAAGCGTGTGCTCGTGGTGGGCGAGAATGCAGTGAAGATGATGACTGTGGGCGGAGGCTCGTCGTCGCTCAAGGTGCAGCGCGAGATATCGCCGCTCGACGGACTGAAGGAGCGTCTGGCCAAGGTCGGCATTGCCGTTGATTATGCCCGCGGATATGTGGGAGACACCACCGGCAACTACAACGGAGTGACCACGGGACAGAATCTCGTTGACCACCGCACGCCCGAACAGCTCATTGCCGAGGCTGTGGAGAAAGCCAGGGTGGCTGATTATGTGATATTCTTCGGCGGTCTCAATAAGAGCGACTATCAGGATTGTGAGGGCCACGACCGTAAGGACTACGGCCTGCCGTACGGTCAGGACCGCGTTGTCGAGGCTTTGGCCAAGGCCAACGGGAATCTTGTGTATGTCAATATCTCGGGCAACGCCGTGGCCATGCCGTGGTTGAAGCAGGTGCCCGCAGTGGTGCAGGGATGGTTTATAGGCTCCGAGGCCGGCGAGGCTCTGGCATCGGTGCTCGTGGGCGATGTCAATCCGTCGGGCAAGTTGCCTTTCACATGGCCTGTGGCTCTCAACGATGTGGGTGCGCACAAGCTCGGGGCTTATCCCGGAGTGTGGCGCGACGGCGAGAAGATAATAGACGAGGAGTACAAGGAAGATATTTTCGTGGGATACCGGTGGGCCGACAAGGAGAAGATAAAGCCGCTGTTCGCCTTCGGTCACGGTCTCAGTTACACCACGTTCAAGATAGGCAACTTGCGTGCCGACAAGAAGGAAATGAGTGATGAAGACACCATGACGTTCACCGTAAACGTGACGAACACAGGAGAGCGTGCCGGCTCGGAGGTGGTGCAGCTTTACGTGACCGATGTCAAGTCGTCGCTTCCGCGTCCGCTGAAAGAGCTCAAGGGCTTCGGCAAGGTTTACCTGAAGCCGGGCGAGAGCCGCGACGTGAGCATCACCATCGGTCGCGATGCGCTGAGTTTCTACGATGACCGCACGTCATCGTGGACGGCGGAGCCGGGAGCGTTTGTCGCACAGATTGGCACATCGTCCGACCGCATCGTGGCAAAAATGACATTCAAGTTAATTCAGTAGTATAAGTTAGTTAGTATTAAACAGGACGTGAAGATTTTTATTCAGGATCTTTTTATGGAACTGTCGCGGGCAATAATATCAGCCCGCGACACGTTTTGAAAAGAGAGAAATTAATCACGTTTTGAAAAGAGAGTAAGAAAGAATCTTTTGATAATTGCCAAAAACAATCAGACCGATGAGAAAGATATCAATATTGACTGCAGCGCTGTTTGTCACGATGAATGTGGGGGCGCAGAAGAAGCCGATGAAAGAGTTTGTTGACGAGCTTATGTCGCGCATGACGCTGCATGAGAAGGTCGGACAGCTCAATCTGCAAGTGGCCGGAGACATAACCACCGGCTCGGCGCAGGACACCGAGGTGGCCGGCCGCATAGCCGCCGGAGAGATGGGCGGTGTGTTCAATCTGAAGGGTGCCGAAAAGATACGCGCCCTGCAGGAGGTGGCCGTGAAGAAGAGCCGTCTCGGCATCCCGCTCATCGTCGGCATGGACGTCATTCACGGCTATGAGACCATATTCCCCATACCGCTGGCCTTGTCGTGCAGCTGGAATCTTGAGGCCATAGAGCGTTCGGCGCGCATAGCCGCCCGTGAGGCCAGTGCCGACGGCATCAACTGGACATACAGTCCGATGGTGGACATCTGTGTAGACTCGCGTTGGGGGCGTGTGTCGGAGGGCAACGGCGAGGACCCGTGGCTTGGCGGACTTATCGGACAGGCCATGATACGCGGCTATCAGGGTGACTACAGTCGCGAGGACAACATCATGGCCTGCGTGAAGCACTTTGCCCTTTACGGTGCGGTGGAGAGTGGGCGCGACTACAACACTGTCGACATGAGCCGCCTGCGCATGTACAACCAGTATTTCCCGCCGTACAAGGCTGCCGTTGAGGCCGGTGTGGGCAGTGTTATGTCATCGTTCAACCTTGTTGACGGCGTTCCCGCCACGGCCAACGGCTGGCTGCTCAACGACGTGCTGCGCAGGCAGTGGGGCTTCGACGGTTTTGTGGCCACCGATTATGAGTCGGTAAAGGAAATGCTGAATCACGGTGTCAGTGCCGACCTGAAAACGGCTTCGGCGCAGGCCCTGCGTGCCGGTACGGATATGGATATGGTGTCGGCCGGATTCCTCAACACTTTGGAGCAGTCGGTAGCCGACGGCAAGGTCTCCGTTGAGGAAATCGACGCGGCCTGCCGACGTGTGCTTGAGGCCAAGTACAAGCTCGGGCTGTTTGCCGATCCTTATAAATATTGCGACAAGAAGCGCCGTGCCCGCGACATATTCACCGAAGAGAACCGCAAGGCGGCAAGGGAGATAGCGGCGGAGACATTCGTGCTGCTGAAGAACGGAAGCACGCAGGGAACGGCCGGCAAGAGCCTGCTGCCTCTGGCGAAGCAGGGAAAGGTGGCCCTTATAGGCCCGTTGGCCGACACGCGTGCCAACATGGCCGGAACGTGGTGCGTGGCTTATGTGCCCGAACGCTTCTCAACCCTGCGCGAGGCGATGACACGTGCGCTTGAGGGGCGCGGTGAACTGCTCTATGCCCAGGGATGCAACCTCACGGCTGACGAGGCACTGCAGACGGCTGCCGAGTTCGGGAAGACCATTCCGCGCGGTGATGATGCCGTGATGAAGGCCGAGGCGCTTGATGCCGCCCGCCGTGCCGATGTCATTGTCTGCGCCATGGGCGAGTGCTCGGACATGAGCGGTGAGAGTTCAAGCCGTGCGTCGCTCGAGATGCCCGACGTGCAGCGCGAGCTGCTTGCCGAGCTTGTCAAGCTGGGCAAGCCCGTGGTGCTGCTCAACTTCTCAGGCCGTCCCACCGTGCTTGCGTGGGAGCAGGAGCATGTGGATGCCATAATGAACGTGTGGTTCGGTGGCTCTGAGGCTGCCGACGCCATTTGCGATGTGCTCTTCGGCGACAAGGCTCCGTCGGGGCGTCTCACGATGACCATGCCGCAGTCTACAGGCCAGGTGCCCATATACTATAATCATCTGAACACAGGCCGCCCCGTGCGTGAGGGTGCCACGAAATATTATAAATATCAGAGCAATTATCTCGATGTGCGCAACGACCCGCTTTATCCGTTCGGTTACGGTCTCACCTATACTACGTTTGCTTACGGCGAACCGCGTCTGAGCGCAAAGACCATGCGTGCCGACGGCAGTCTGACCCTCACCGTCAACGTTAAGAATACCGGCGACCGTGAGGCTGTGGAGACAGTCCAGCTGTACATCCGCGACCTTGTGGCTTCGGTGAGCCGTCCCGTGAAGGAACTGAAGGGCTTCGAGCGTGTCTGCCTGAAGGCCGGCGAGAGCCGCGACGTAACCTTCACCGTCACTCCGGATATGCTCAAATTCTATAACGCCGACCTTGATTATGTACTCGAGGCGGGCGACTTTGAGGTGATGGTCGGCCCCAACAGCCGTGACGTGCAGCGCCGCCGCATAACGGTGGAGTAGGGTGCCGTAGGACATCTTGCCTGAAGAGGGCGGGAGACGTAACGGAATGAAATATAAATATGACCGTTTTGCGGGTGTACTCTTCGGGGTGCACCCGCAAAACGGTCATATTTTTATTTCATAATGTGCAAATCATACTTTTACAATATTTTTTCGTACCTTTGCATTGATATTCCAACAAACCTCGAAATCTATTAATTGAGTATGTACAGATACCTGATTTGCTTTGTAATGTTGCTGTCGGCTTTGTCCGCCGGTGCCGCCGACAGGCTCGACTCCATATACAGATGTCTTGATGAGGCCATAGACCGGTCGGCAGACTATGTCGGAGTGCGTGAACGGCGTATAGACAGCCTGGCCGGGCTTGTGGCTTCGGCACGCACAGATGCCGAACGCTATGAGCGCGAGATGAGTCTGTTTATGGAATACAAGCCATATTGCAACGACTCGGCAATGGCGAGCATAGGGCGTTGCATAGCCTTGGCCGCTCGCATGGGCTTGCGTGACGAGGAGGTGTGCTGCCGCTCGATGCTTGCCTTCCAGTGCTCCACCACGGGCATGTATACAGAGTCGCTTGACATACTCGGTCGCATAGATACCTCGGGTGTAGGGCGTGAGGCCATGGGAGAATATTATCTGGCATACGCCCATGTGTATGGCGAGTTGATGTACTACGGCTCGCTCGACCAGCTGAAGGCACGGTATGGCACCGAGCAGGCTCGTTATGTGGGGCTGGCGCTCGGTGTGCTTGACAGGCAGGGTGACGCCTACCGGCAGCGTATGGAGATGCTGTGTTATGCTGACAACGACATGGAGAAGGCTCTGAGGATAAACGACGAGCGTCTGGCCACGGTGGAAGAAGGGTCGCACGGATATGCCATCGTGGCTTTCTACCGTTATATGGATTACAAGCAGATGGGGCGCATGGAGGAAGCCAAGTATTGGCTGGCCATGGCGGCGCTGAGCGACGTGCGCAATGCCGTGATGGACCAGGCTGCGCTGTGGGAGCTGGCCAATCTGCTCAATCAGGAGGAGCAGCTGTCGCGTTCGTACCGTTATATCGGTTTTGCGTGGGAGTCGGCCGTGAAGTTCGGCACTCGTATGCGCAACTGGCAGATATCGCCCATACTCCAGACCATCGACAAGAACTATCAGGCGGAGACGGAGCACAGCAACATGATGTTGCGCCTGTTGGCGGGGATAGTGAGCGTGATGGCCGTGCTGCTGCTGGCTTTGTTGGTGTATATGGCACGTCAGCGCAACCGTCTGGTGGCGGCCCACAAGGAACTGAGCCGCAGCAGTGAGATGCTTTCCGGACTGAATGACGAGTTGAGGCAGGCCAACAGTAGTCTTGACGAGGCCAACCGCCAGCTGCAGAGTACCATAGCGCTGCTTAACGAACAGACCCGTGTGAAGGAGGAGTACATCGGGCGCTTCATGCGTCTCTGTTCGCGGTATATAGATCGTAACGACGATTTTCGCAAGCGGGTGAACAAAATGTTGAAGAGCCGTGAATATGAGACTCTGTGGCAGATGACAAAGACGGGCGAGATGAAGGACCGCGAACTGGAGGAACTTTATGCCAACTTCGATGCGGCATTCTTACATCTGTTTCCCAACTTCGTGGATGACTTCAACTCCCTGCTGAAGCCCGAGGAGCGTGTCGTGACAGACGGCGACAGGCTCAATACCACCCTGCGCATATTTGCGCTGATACGTCTCGGCATCGGTGACAGCTCGACGATAGCCGAATTCCTGCATTATTCGGTGAACACGATTTACAACTACAGGGCGAGGGTAAAGAATGGTGCCCTTGACGGGCGTGGCAGTTTTGAAAACAAGGTGAAGGAAATAGGCATGCCGCAATAGCGTGGCGATTGCCGTCATGTTTGCAAACTGTGTTTTGCATTTTTCACGAAAAGACGGACGCGGTGGTGGCCGATGCGTTTTTTTTAGGATTTACCGGCATTAAAAAGTGTTGCATCTTTTGTTGGTGACGATTAAAATGTTAACTTTGCGGTCGTGAACGGAACAGAAGTTTCTAATTAACATTAAAATATATATACAAG